>Ga0207692_10000036_pt1 | contig 42650 bp, 28 predicted proteins | sample LARL52metaG_FD_184345 | JGI IMG/M metagenome (GOLD analysis project Ga0207692, IMG submission 184345) | Corn, switchgrass and miscanthus rhizosphere microbial communities from Kellogg Biological Station, Michigan, USA - LAR L5-2 metaG... | ecosystem: Host-associated > Plants > Roots >...
CCGGATGCCGGGAAAGCTGGCACGTCCGGTTCGGCGGGAGGCCGTGCGGAGAAGGACCTGCCAACAGCAGGCACCTCGCTGCACGGCCTACCCAACCGTGCGGAGCTACCGGATTCGGTCGTGCCGGGTGAGGAACACGATCTACGTGACCCGCGCTCCGAGGCGTTCGGCGGAGGATCAGATCCTGCCCGCCGCCACGTCGGCGAGGTTCACGCGGGACGCCTGGTACTTCACCGCCCCGTACTTCGACGGGTGCGGTGAGTTCTTGGCGGGGAAGATCTCCTCGATGATGGGCAGGCCGTTGTCGGCGTTGATGGTGAGCACCACCGAAGCGTCTCCGCCCTGGATCTCGGGGCCCGTGGAGATGGTCAGCGCGCGCTGACCGCCGACCTCGGTCTCGCCGACGGCCACGTCCTTGATGGTCGCGATCAGCTTCAGCACACCCGCGCGGATGTCCGCGTTGGCGGCACCCTGGAACAGCGCGTCCGTGGCGTTGCTCCACAGGTGGTTGTTGTGGAAGTTCTCCAGGTCCTTGCCCGTCGGACGCGGCCTGGGGGTGAACGGCTTGCCCAACTTGCGGAACTCCTCCGCGGTCCGCGCCTCGCTGTCCGCCCAGGCCTTCTCCGCCTCGGCGGGGCTCAGGCCGAGGCCCGTGGGGTTGCCGGCCGCGGTGATCATCGCGATCCTGGCCTTCTCCACGTCGCCGTTCGCGGCTTCGCGGGCCGCCGCCATCACCCTCGCGTGGAACGGCTGGGCCTGGTCTTCGTTCCTGCGCACCGAGTCCGCCAGGTTCGCCGCCGAGTCCGACGTGAAGATCTGGCCCTTGTCGGTGTAGACGGTGTAGAAGGTGTACGACGGGAGGTCCGCGGGCATCTTCGTGCCGATGACCAGCGACGAGTCACCCGGCAGTGCGGCACCGGCCTTGACGTCGGAGGCCAGTTTCACGAGCGGTGACTCGACCACCGGCGTCGGCGCCGCCGCCTGGGTGGTGGGGCTGACCGGGACGCTGCCGCTCGTCGTGCTCATCACCACGGCCGCGGCCACCGCCGCCGCGCCCACGGCGGCGAAACCCGCCCTGGGCCAGGAAAACCAGCGCTTCGGCCGCACGACCGCGGTCTCGGGTTCCGCCATCGCCGTCTGCAGTACCGCGCGTGCGCGGTCGTAGGCCTCAGGACTCGGGGACGGCACATCACTCAGCTTCTTCATCAGGTCCATTTCATCCATGAGTCGCCTTCTCACGTCGTCGGGACTTGCAGCAGCGCGGCCACTTCCGGGGCCTCTCGCAACGCCTTGCGCGCCTGGTGCAGCAGACGGCGAGCCGTGCCGGCGGGGATGTCGAGCACCCGCCCGGCCTCCGCGACGGTCAGGTCCTCCCAGGCGACCAGGCCCAGCACCTCCCGTTCCTCGGGTTTGAGCCGGGCCAGGGCCCCGCGCAGCAACGCCTGCGTGTCCACGCGGGCGTCCACCGCCGGCCAGGGATCCCATTTGCTCGCCACCCCGGTCAGGTCCGGTGCGGGCTCCTCGGCCGGTTCGGACCGCCAGTGCCGCCGCAACCTGTTCAGCGCGACCCCGTACAGCCAGGGCCTGGCTTCGGGATACGAACGGTCGTAGGTCGCCCGGGACTCGTAGGCGGCGACCCACACGTCGCCGAGCACGTCCTCGGCGGCCTGGCGCCCCACTCTGCGCGCGAGGTAGTTGCCGATCGCCGTCTCGTGACGGCTGATCACTTCCACGAAGGCATCGGTGTCTCCGCTCAGCGATCTGCCGATCAGTTCCGCGTCTGACGACATGAAGCTCCTCGGTTTCGCTTCGCCCTTGCACCCCTCCTTTGCCAGCGTGCGGTGAAAGCGTTCAGGTTGCCCGAAACCCGCTGCCGGGAGTGGTTCAGCGCAGCGTTCTGGAATTTCGCGGTACTGCTGAAGCACTACTTCGACGTCATCGACCATCTGCCGGGAATTCCGTGCGATGCCGTCACTGGACGGGCAGGTTCGCTCACGCGTGGTCGGCGCAGCACGGGGTGGGGTTGGGCACTTCGAACGGTGCGTACAGCCCTCGTTCCACGGCCGTGACGGCAAGGGTCAGGTCGCCGTCATGCCATTCGGGTCGCACGTGGTCGCGGGTCAGCAGGCGATCCTGCCGACCGGGCTGATCCGCTCCTCCGATCACGGCGACGCGGGTGATCGCCGAGACCGCGAACAGCTCTTCGAAGCTGACCGTGCCGGTCAACGCGGCCACGCCGGGGTAGATCACCGCGCGGCCCGCCTGTCGCGCGGTGTGCTGGGCTTCGGCAACCGCTGCGCCGTCGGCCAGGTGCGCCGGGCCGAGCCGGCGGGTACCGGTGGCGACACCGACCGGCCGGGTCCGGGCGAACGTCGTCAGGCGTTCCTCCACGGCAGGGGCGCCGGGTGGCAGGCGAACCGACACGGCGACGTGCGCCGTGCCGGTTCGGATCAGGTGCGTGCACGCGACCGTCCCCTCGGGGAGGCCGAGCCCGGCCACGAGATCGTGGACGAGGTGATCGGCCTCCCCGAGGCTGCTGGACCCTGCGTCGACCGCGAACGAGCTCACGCGGGCAGCACCCAGATCGGGTTGGTGTAGAACCACAGGTCCTTCCACGGGTCGGCGCTGCCCAGCACGTCCATCGCCGGTCCCACCGGGTCGATCGCCGGCCCGCGCGCGCCCACCGCGGTGCGGTTGCCGTCGGTACCGCGCAACCGCACGTAGACCGGGGAACCGACCTGTCCGAGCGGGTAGGTGAACTGCACGGTGCCCGTCGACTTGCCGACCTCGAACGACTTCACGACCTTCGTGTTCGGTGCGGTGAAGGCATCGCGATCGGACACCGCGCCCGTGACGTCACCCTGGATGACGTCGACCCTGGCGAGAACCGGCACGAACTGCGCCCAGTTCGGGCCGTTGGCCAGGTCGATCGTGATGACCAGGTCCACTGCCGCGCCGCGGCGGACGTGCAGGGTCTCTCCGAGCGTGGCGCTGTCGCGGCCGTTGCGTGCGCGCAGCTGGACGTCCACGCCGCTGATCAGGCCGCCGTGGTCCACCCACACCCGGCCGGCTCGGATGCCGTCCATCACCGCGGCGTAGGAGAAGTCACACGCGCCGACGTGGGTGCGGCTGTAGTAGCCGGGCCAGAAGTCGGTGTCGCCCAGGTTGAGGTCGCCGCCGTAGACCGGGTCGTTGTGGTGGCCGTTGGCGGGGAAGTCGGTGCCGGGTCCGCGTACCGCGGTGTCGGCGTAGATGTTGTGGGAGTCGGAGTTCGCCGTGATCCACCACGGTTTGCCCTCGGCCAGCAGGCTGTCCCAGAGACCGCCGACGGTGGCGGTCATCCAGTCGAACCCGCCCCAGGTGCGGTAGCTCTCCAGCGGGTAGCCGGGGAACGAGTCCGGGCTGGGGCTGTTGTCGTAGAGGCCGCGCGCGGACCCCGGTCCGTGCGGAGCCGGGATGCCGCCCGCCTGGTGACCCGGTGCGCCCTCCATGCCGACGGCGATGCGGGGTTGCGCGTCCCGCCAGCCGCGGATCTCGTGCGGCGAGTCGATGCCTTTGCGGGCCGGGTGGTTGGCCAGGAACAGCACGTCCTGCACGCGCCGGCGGCGGACCGCGTCGGCGAGGAAGTTCACCCCGGCGATCGCCAGCGCCTCGTTGGCCGGGGTGCCGGCGGTCGCGTTCTTGACCGCGCCGTCGAAGGAGTTCTCGAACTCCTTGAGCAGCGGCACCTCTCCCTTGCCGGGGTGCACGAAGACGGTGCCGTGCTCGGCTGCCGGGATGTTCCACTCCAGGCCTTGGAAGACCAGGGTGTCCGGATTGGCGTCGCGGGCCGCGACGATGTCGGGGTTCACCTTCTCCACGCCGATCTTGGCGTGCTGCACGCTGCCGTGGTCGGTGATCACCATCCAGTCCAGGCCGTACGCGTTCGCGTGGCGCACGTGGTCGGCGACGCGGTACTTCGCGTCCGAGCTGTACTGGGTGTGGATGTGGTGATCGCCGGCCAGCCACCGGTAACCGCCTCTGGGGGGACGGCCGGGGTGAGCGATTCGCGGTGTCGCCGCCGCCGTTGCCGCGTTCCCGAGAACGCTTCCCGCGGCCAGGCCCGCGCCGAGCAGGCCGGCTCGGCGCAGCATCGACCGCCTGGAGAGGTCCGCGGGGTTCAGTTCCGCGTCCGGGACGTTGGTGTCGAGCGCGGCCGGAAGATCCGAGCCGCCTTCGTGGCCGTGATCGTGACCGTGGCTGTGGTCGTGGCTGTGTGAATGAGGATGGTGGTGGCTCATGTGATTTCTCCCGGCTGATGTCAGGCGTCGGAGCGAGGGCGCTGGAGGGTGAAGGTCTCGAACGGCTTGAGCTCACCGCCGATGCCGACGACGTCGTAGTACGTCACCTGCATCGTGGTGACCCCGCCGCGGCGGGTGCCGGGATCGACGGTGAACGCCGCGAAGCCGTAGGAGTTCGCCGCGTCGCGGACCGCCGACCACGGTGCGTCCTCGGTCACGTACACCGGCGGGCGTTTGCCCGTCTTGGGGTCGGGGTCGCCGACCTCGGTGATCACCCGGCAGCGCGGCGGGGTGAAGAACAGCTGGTTCGACGGCGCCGACGTGCCTCCGCCGCCGAGGACCATGTGGACGGTGCCCTTGCTGGTGTCGACGACGTCGGTGCGGGTCGAGGCGGGCATCGGGGTGCGGGTCGGGTTCGCCGCCGCGCCGCGGACCGGGTGGGAACGCTCGTAGTGGTGCTCGTGGCCGCAGACGACGAGGTCGACGCCGTAGCGGTCGAACAACGGCACCCATTCCTCGCGGACGCCGAGGTCGGCGCCGTTGAACTGGTCGGCGGTGCTGATCGCGACCTGGTGCATGCAGACGACCACCCAGTCGATGCGGCGGTCGGCGCGCGCGGCCGCGAGCTCCTTCTCCAGCCAGGCCTTCTGCGCGCCGTTCGAGTAGCCGCGGACGTAGGAGTTGCCGCCGTCCTGGTAGCAGACGTCGTCGTTGGCCAGGCTGATCACCCGCACCGACCCGACGGTGAACGAGTACCAGAGGCCGCGGGTGACCTCGGTCTGCCCGGATGCCGCCGGCACCGAGAAGTAGGTCTGGTAGGCGGCGTAGCCGATCGGGCCGTTGCCCAGCTCGTTCTCGTGGTTGCCCGCCGACGGCATCCACGGCCGGTTGCGCGCGCTGCGGCTGTTGTTCGTCCAGAAGTCCCACCAGGTGCGGACGCGGTCGGTGGCGATGTTGGCGTAGCAGAGGTCGCCGTTGAAGAGGTGGAACAGCGGCCGCACTCGTTCAACGCCGGCGGTGGTGTCGCCGGCGGCCGGCGAGCCGAGGTTGTCGTTGACCAGCGGCGGGTTCGGCAGCGTGACCCCGGCCGGTGGGACGTAGCGCTTGCCGAGCGTCGGGGTGCCCTGGTCGCCGAAGCTGGTGAAGGTGAACTTGGCGCGGCCGCGTGGCGCGGTGCGGAACGTCGCGAGCATCGGCTCGGCGCCGTCGTGCAGCGCCGCGTAGACGTACTCGCAGTTCGACCGGAGTCCGCGCAGCGACGCGTGGAACGCGTAGACGACCTGGCCGGACTTCGCGTCGGTGTAGCTGACGGTCTTCGCCGGGACGCTCCGCTCGTAGCGGCCGTCGGGACGGCCCACGAGCACGCGCGGGTTGCGGGTCGGCCGCAGTGCGTGCCAGGAGACCACGACCTCGCTCGCGGCATCCGCGCCGAACTGCAGGTGCAGCCCCTCGACCGCGGGCGTCGTCGTGGCGTCACCGGCTGCCGTGCCGAAGCCCGAAGTGTCCGCTGTGGAGGGTTGCGCGTCCGCCGTTCCGGCGAGCGGCCCCGCCGACAGGGCGACTCCCGCCGCACCGGTCGCGGCCAGGAAGCCGCGGCGGCTGAAGTGGCGGACGAAGATCTTTTCGTCGTCAATCATCCGGACACCCTCAACGATCGTCCGCCCGTCGGCCACCAAGTTCCGGTGAACGACACGGAACGAAACGACGGCAAGTCCGGCCGCCTGAGCTGCTGACGACGGCACAACTCCGGCACGGCGGCGGCCGAGTCCGGTCCGGGACCCGCGACCCGAGTTCGTGGCGGGTGCCGCCGCTGGTCAACCCGGTGCTCAACTCAGACATTTCACCACTCGGGTAGTCGTCGGTCGGCGGTCGTTCGGGTGACGTTCACCCGGCTCGCCCGCCGCCGTTACTTGCGGTCCCTAAGTTTTTGCGCATGGGCGCACCTTCGGCCGTGCGAGCGCGCGGGATCACCAAGTGCTTCGGTGACGTCGTCGCCCTCGACGCCATCGACTTCGACGTGGCGCCGGGCCGGGTGCACGGCCTGGTCGGTCCGAACGGCGCGGGGAAGACCACGCTGCTCGGCCTGCTGCTGGGCCTGGCCGTCGCCGACGAAGGCGACCTCGAGATCCTCGGCGCGCCGGTGGGGAAGCGCCTCGCCGCGCATCCAGCCCTGACCGGTGAACCCGGAACAGGGGTCCGCTGCCGCCGGACCGTCAGCCGCGGCGACGGTCCGGCCCTCACACCGAAGCGGATGCAATCCGACTGTCGGCGCCCCCGTGGTGATGCCGGCCGAACCGTCGAGACCTTTGTACTTTGTGGATTCTGCTTCTCGTTCGAAAGGCGGGGCGTGACACGCCCGAAATGTCAAGTGTCCACTTAGGATGGTCACGCGCACGTGAGCCGCTTCCCCGTCCTTGTGGTCGGCGGCCTGCACGTTCCGCGGCCCGTCCTGGCACTCGTGGCAGTGGAACCACGACGTGGACCTCGATGGAAGCACGTCGCGCTGATCGGAGTCGGTGCGTCGGGAGTGTGGCGCTCGACGAGCACAAGGAGCACCCGGCGCACGCGTTGAGTCTCGTGCCGCGGGGGCTTTCGGACGCTGGTTCGGTCACGCGCTCCGGCTGACCCGTCCGAACCGAAACCCGGCGCCGCACCACAATGCGGTGGCGGTATTCCTTGTCCACTGGGAATCCCTTGTCCAGGTACTGTCAACTTTTTGTGCTCCGCCGGGATTTCCGACGCTCGGCACAGGTGGTTTCCTGAGGTTGGCGCGGATGGAGCAGCACGCAAGTACGCGAAAGGATCTCCCATATCCCAGGTCGATTGGGCATGATGCAAGTGACGTCGGTATCACCGTCGGTAGTCCGGAGGACCCATGCAAGATGCTCCAGAGGTGAGTTGTGAACTCGTCGACCTGACCGGCATTTCGCTCGACGAGCTCCGGCACACCGGCGACGAGTCGGTTGCGGCATCGGTATGCACCATGTTGCGCGATGTTTCTGACCCCATCCAGCGCAACGCACGGATGAGCAACGTGAGCGACACGGATTCCACCTGCAGCGGAAGTTCTCTGCCTGAGCGGCACGACGAGCGGGAGCCGCTGCCTTTGATCACGTGCTGAGCCGGCACCGGCTGCCCCTGCGCTCGATCGACCGGCTCGCGTGTGGCGGTGGCGACGACGAGCTGTTGACGTTGTTGAGCAACGGGCAGTTCAGCTCGCGGCTGGTGGGATTGCGCGCACTGCTGGAGCTGGCTTCCGCACAGCAGTTCCTGCTGGGCATCGACGAGGCGTGGGACCTGCTCGTAACGGCCCAGCAGAAGTCGCCGGAACGGGTACGGGAAGTGCTGTTGCTGCCCCAGGTCGGGGTGTGGCTCGCCGATCTGCTGCGCAGGATGCGCGGAACGATGGAGTCCACCGAACCGCTGTGGGTGGGTGTCGGTTATCTCAGGTGCGTCGCCGTGGCCGCGGCCCACCGCTGCGCGGTCGAGTTCTCCCTCGACGTGCCGGTGAGCCGGGGACTGATCTCGGTGCCCTCACTGGGCATCGCAACCATGCCGGGCGCGCGGCCATGGGACGTTGCCCGCGCGGAGAACATCTCCGGCCGGCTCTCGTTCTCGTGCGGTGACCACGCGGTCCGGGTGCCGGACGACGAGAACTGGTCGCCGGTGCGGCGGATCGGCGCTGGCGCCTTCACGCCGTTGCTCGACGACGTCGAGCCGCACCGCGACTTCCGTGCCCAGCAGGTCGAGCCGCAGCGGCTGGCCGAGGGCGACGTGGCCCGCTGGGCGGGCGGGCTCGCGGAGGCGTGGACATTGCTGGGTACGGCGCACGCGAACGCCTTATCTGCCCTGGTGAGCACGATCGTGCCGGTGCCCGAGGTGAACGCGAAGCTCTACAGCGGTTCGTCGGCGGACGCGTACGGCGCCGTGCTGATGTCGGAGCCCCCGGACTCGGCCGCGTTCGCGGAGGTCCTCGCCCACGAGGTGCAGCACACCAAGCTCGCCGCGCTCGCGACGATGGAACCGTTGTGCGCCATCGGTGGTCCTGCTCGCCATTATGCGCCTTGGCGGGACGACCCCCGGCCGATCAGCGGACTTCTCCAAGGCGTGTACGCGTTTCTGGGCGTTGCCGACTTCTGGCGCGAACGCCGTGTGGTCGCCGCGTCAGCGCGCGCGGACTTCGAGTTCGCCTACTGGTGCGGCCAGACCACGCACACGGCCCGCATCCTGCGCGAGTGCCGCGAACTGACGAAGCTCGGGCGCAGGTTCGCCACCGTCATGGCCGCCAGGCTGGCGCAGTGGAGCCCGATCCGGGTCGGCGCACTGCCCCGGCGGGAGGCGCGCCTCGCCGCTCAGGACCACCGGGCCACGTGGCGAGCCCGGCACCTCACTCCGGACCCCGTGGCGGTCGGACGGCTCGCCGACGCGTGGCTGGCCGGCGAACCCCGGCCGGGGAACCCGTTGCCGCCTTCGATGCTGACACCCCGCCCGACGACACCGCCAGTCCGCACGGAGCTGCGCCGGATCCGGCTGTGGGAACCGGCGGGGTTCGCGGAGCACGCGGCCACCGTTCCCACCGCCACCGCAGCGGACCTGCTACACGTGGAAGGGGAACACGAGGCCGCCGCACGGCAGTATGCCGCCGACATCGCTGAGCGGCCGCACGACGTGCCGGCGTGGATCGGCCTCGGGCTCTCCGATCCCGCCGCCGGCGCCCTGCTGCGGACGCCGGAGGTCGTCCTGGCCCTGCACGCGGAGGTGCTGCGCCGCACCGGCGTTGCCCCCGACCCACGTGCGATCGCGACGTGGGCCGGGGAGTGACCGCTCAGCCGGTCGGCAGGGCTTCGAGGTCGCAGTCCGCGCGGGTGCTGCTGGCGGCGGCGACGGTCGCCGGGTGGTTCTTGCCGAGCACGCGCTGGAACCTCGTGATCACGTCGATCTGCAGCGACTCCGCGTCCGCCGTGCGGCCTAGGCCGCGCAGGTCGAGCACGATGTTCGCCAGGCACGCCAGCGTCGACGGGTGGTTCTCACCCAATGCGCGCGTCGAGCGCTCCAGCACCCTCTGGTTGAGGGCGTAGGACTTCTCGAAGTCGTCGGCCGCCGCGTGGTCGCTCGCCCTGTTGGTGGCGCAGACCAGCGTGAACGGGTGGTCGTAGCCGAGTGCGTCCTGCATGTTGCCGAACGCCTCCTCGTTGAGCGCGCAGGCCCGGTCGACGTCACCCAGCAGCCGCACCGTCACGGCGAGGTTGGTCTTGGCCGCCAGCACGTACGGATGGCCCTCGCCGAGTGTGTCGGCGTAGGCCTGGACGACGTGCTCGCCGAGGTCTCGCGACTCGGCCAGCGCGCCGGTCTGCCGCAGGTCGACGGCCAGGTTCATCGACGCCGCCAGCGAGCCGGGGTAGTTCTCGCCGTACCGCTTCGTGTACCGCAGCAGCACCTCCTCCGAGAGGTGCAACGCCCCGGTGTGGTCACCGGCCTTGCGCCGCGTCACGGCGAGGTTCTTGATGGCCCGGAGGGTGTCCGGGTGGTCGTCGCCGAAGAGGCGGCGGTGTTTGGTCACCGCGGTTTCGAGCATGTCCCTGGCCTCGACGTACTCGCCGCACTCGCGGATGTCGAGGCAGAGGCTGTTGAGGGTGGAGAGCGTGAACCGGTGCTCGTCGCCGAGCAGCCGCGCGCGGATCTCCCAGGTCGACCGGTCGATGTCGCGTGCGTCGGCGAACTTCCCGATGAGGCGGAGTGCGATGCCGAGGTTCTCGGCGACCGCGAGCGTCTGGCCGTCCTCGTCGCCGTAGAGGCGTTTCGCGATCCGGTAGGCGTTGTCGCTGAGTTCCCACGCCTTGGTGAACTCGCCCAGCGCGCGCACGTCCTGAGCCACCATGTTGGCGAGGATGAGGGTGTTCTCGGATTCATCGCCCAGGTGTTCCTGAGCTACCTCGTACGCGCGCTCGTCGACCGCGAGTGCGTCGTTGTAACGGCCGAGCGCCCTCAAACAGATGCCGATCTGCTTGGCCGCGTTGAGCGTGTCCGGTTTGTCCTCGCCGAACCGCTGCTTCCAGTAGTCGAAGAGTTCCTGGCAGTAGACCAGGCCGCTCTGGTCGTCACCCCACGCCGAGAGGAAGACGGCGCTGTGCAACGCGGTGCGCCGGACCCACGGGTCGTCGCATTCATGCATCTTGGAGGCACGTACGTGCGGCAGCAGTTCGAGGTATTTGGGCCAGTTCTTCTCGCTGCCGGGGCCGCGGGGATCGTCGGTCGCGAGCAGCACGTGCGCGGCGTGGCCCATCTGCGAGCGTTCCTGCGGCGTCATCCGGTCGTACAACGCGGCCTGCACCAACCGGTGGAGCAGAATGGTGGACTTGCTCTGGTCGATCTGCGCGAGGCTGTACCGGTTGATCTGCCGCATCGCTTTCGCGAGCAACAGCGGGTCGCGCAGGGCCTCGCCCAGCTCGTTGGGGACCGGGATTCCCTGGAGCTCGATGAAAAGGCTGCGGCTGATCGGTTCAGGTGCGAAGAACGAGCACACCTGAAGGAGTTGGAGCGCGGCGGGGTCCTCCTCGCCGAGCCGGTCGAGCGAGACGTTCCACGCGGCGGCGACCGGTACGTGGTAATCGAGCGGAAGACCGGCTTCCAGCAGTTGCGCGCGTTTCTGTGCGAACAGGGTCAGGTACTCGTTCGCGTTCATCCCCGTTTCCCTCAACCAGGACGCCGCCTGCTCGATCGCGAGCGGCAGATCGCCGAGCACGTCCGCGATCTGCTCGGCGTCGCCGTCGCTGAGGCCCTGGTTGCGGCGCTGCAGCAGCTGCCTGCTCTCCGCGCGGCTGAACAGGTCGACCTGGACGGTTTGGGCCACGCTGGACCACTGGGAGTTGCGCGATGTCACCAAGATGTGTCCCGAACCGCCGGTGGGGAAGAAAGGACGGACTTCTTCTGGGTTTTCGGCGTTGTCGAACACGAGCAACCACCGCCGGTACGGATTACCGCGGCGCAATGCCTCGCGCACCGCCTCGATGACCGCGTTGACGGCACCGGTGTTGGGAATTCCGAGCTTTTCGGCCAACGCGATGTAAACCGAGCGGATGTGTGTCGGGTCCTCCGAAGGAATCCACCACACGATGTCGTAGTCGTCGGCGTGCAGGTACGCGTACTCGATCGCGACCTGTGATTTTCCGATTCCGCCGAGTCCGTAAAGAGCTTCCGGCAGCACCGCCGTCAAACTGGTGTCGCTGGACGTCAGGCGGTCGTGGAGGTCGGTGAGCATCTGGGACCGGCCGGTGAAGTTGAAGTTCCGCTGGGGGGCCGACCAGGCCCGTGGAACATCTTCGTGTCGTCCCAGGAGCGTGGACGAGGCGTCATCGCGTAGCGTCACAACGTTCCCTCCTGGGGAAGGCGGATCATTAATCAATATGGGTGACGACTCTGCGTCATTTGCGCGCACGCGCGGCATTATCTCGCTCGCTTCTTTTGCCGTTGCGGGCGGTCCCGTGAAGTCCTCGATTAATGCGCTGATACGCTTGGAACGTTTTGCGTAGGGGCCGGACATTGCACGGAATATGACCTGCTGCAACCGCAGATGTGGTAGTGATTCGGGTGTAGCGGCCGAAATGTCCGCACTCGGGTCGTCGAGTGCCTCCTTCAGGCCGCGAGTGGCCTCTGCATTGGGGCCGAGGAAGTCCGCCACTGTCCGCAGAACGCGTGCGGTATCCGCTCTGGAACAGGTGGCGAGCAATTCTTGGCGAAGCCCGTCTCGGAACTCGTAGGTACCGGAGGCGCCTTCCTCGCGTTCAATCAGGCCGCCGAGCAGCACCTCGGCGAGGTGGGAGAGCGTGGTGTCCGGCCGCACGGTCCTGCGGACCGCGGTCATGACGGGGAGCCGCAGCGGGACGGGGGTGGCCGCGAGCACTCCGGCGAGGGAGAACGCGGGCGGGGACGCGTAGGTGCGGAAGCGGGTGACGCGTTCGGCCGGGCTCAGATCGAGCTGGGAGTCGAGCTCGACGCTGCTCTCCTTGGCGCCGGGGTCGGCGAAGAACGTCGTGAGCCGGACCGCCGGGCCCGCGGAGGTCACCAGCCGCGTCCAGTGGTCGAGCCAGTCGGCCGCCAGTTCGAGGACCGGCACCGGCAACGCGGTGTCGGGCGGGCGTTCGTCGGACGGGTCGGTGAGCCGGTAGCGGATGCGGCTGTTGGGCGCGCCCGCGGCCGGTACGTGCAGCTGCACGCGGGTGGTCGTGATGCCGGTCCAGCTCCACAGCTCGTGCGGCAGGAGGTGGACGCAGCTCACGTGCACCGAGCGGCCCCAGTAACCGACGACCCTGTCGGCGGCCCCGGTGTGCCATGCACGGCCGACGCCGTCGGTCATCACGAGCACGAGGCGGTGGCCGGTAGGGTCGAGCAGTTCCGCCGGGCTGCGAACGGGACCGTCGGGGGCTCCGCCGCGCAGCACGAACTCGACCGCGGTCTCCACGCTGAAGTCCGCGAAGAACAACCGCACCGTGCGGAAGGCGCCCTGAGTCTCGAGGACGGCGCGGAAGTCGGCGATCTCGCGGTGCCAGATCTCCAGCGACGCCGTGTCGATGACGAGGACGACCTCGAACGGGTGGACCAGGGCGGGTTGGAAGGCCGGCAGCCACACGCCGGTCTCGGCGACGCGGACGGAGGTGGTCTCCTCGTCGAACTCCACCTCGCGGTCCGACGGCACCAGAGCGGCCAGCGGGCGCAGGGCGCGGGAGATGGCGCGGGTCTGCGGCAGGTGCTCGGCGGCCCTGACCACCCCGCTGGTCTCCAGGGTCGTGCCGGTGTGCTGCGGATCGTCCTGTTCGGACTGTTCGATCTCCGGGAGTTCGAGTGCCGGAGGGAGGCGCCGCGGCTCCCGCTCGACGTTCGGCTGACCGGTGGGTGGCGGCAGCGGTACGGGAACAGCCGGGTGCCGGATGGCCGTGGCCGCCGAGGTGGCGCCGGGTTCCGCGGTCTCTCCGCCCACGCGCCACACGTGACTGGCGAGCCACAGCGCCTCCGCTATGTCCCGCGCGGTGAGGTCCCGCTCCGCGGCGCTCATTCGAACCCCGTGGTGGAGAGCCGGTGCCAGAGGGCGTCGCGCAACCGTTCCCACGACGCGCGGTCGGAGGTGAGGCCGGTCGACGTCGTGGCCAGTTGAACGGTGTTCAGGAGCTGGTCGATGGCCAGGCCGCCCTCGGACTCGCTGCGGCGCAGGAACTTCCGGATCAGCTCCGCCGAGGTGCTGGAGGCGTCCCTGAAGTGCGCCGCGACCATGCTCGCGAGCTGTTCCTCGGTCGGCGGCTGCATCTCCAGCTGGAGGACGCGGCGCAGGAAAGCCGGCGGGAACTCGCGTTCCCTGTTGCTGGTGAAGACGATGAACGGGAACGCGCGACACACCACGCGGCCCTCGACGATCTCCGCGCTGCCGCCCTGATCCGCCGTGTGCACGACGACCTTCGGTGTCCGCCGGGCGACGCGCGCCAGTTCGCGCACCCGGTACTCGCCGTCCTCCAGCGTGGCCAGCAGGTCGTTGGGCAGCGACAGGTCGGCCTTGTCGATCTCGTCGATCACCAGCACCCGCGGGAGCTCGAACGGCAGCAGCGCGGTGCCCAACGGTCCTAAGTGGATGAAGTTGCCGATGTCGGTCGGCTCGTCGGTGACGCCGCTCGCCTTGGCGCTGTTGGCGTTGACGCGCCCGATGGCGTCGTACTCGTACAGCCCGTCCTGCCGGAGCTTGGAGCTGGACGTGATCGGCCACGTGAGCACCGGCCCCAGCGAGAGCTCGCGCGCGACCCGGAACGCCAGCGACGTCTTGCCCGTGCCGGGACCACCCGTCACGAGCAACGGCCTGCGCAGCAACAGCGCCGCGTTCACCATGTCGATCTCGTGCCGGTCCGCCGGGTAGGCGGTGTCCGCGCCAGGCGCTCCGATCCGCCTGCTGTTGTCGTGCTCCTCACCGTCCGGTGTGGACAGTGCGGGGCCGCCTCGGAACGACCGCCACGGCGGTGGTTCCGGCAGGTCTGTGCGGAGGTCGACATCGGTGCGCGGCTGTCCGGTGCCGGTGTAGACGTGCCAGGCGGCAGCGGGTTTCACGGCGCGGTCACCTCCTGCGGCAGGGGCTCGACCTGACGGTTGGGGTCGTCGACGAGGATGCTGAGGTGGGAGCCGGGGTGCGTGTCGCAGTCGTCGGAGATCAACGCCTGGCCGCGCAGCTTCTTCACGTTCTCCAGCAGCTTGCCGAGACCGCCGTCGGCCAGGAGGTCGTCGACGGCGGTCTGGAACGCCTTGCTCGCACAGTCCTCCCGGTGCCAGAGCAGCACCGGGACACCGGTCTTGAACGCGATGGCGACCTCCTGCCGCCCGAGGCCGCCGGGAGAGGAAGGGGGATCGGCGAGTACGAGCAGCACGACGTTCTCGGCGAGCGCGAGCTTCGCGGCGAGTTTCTGCAGATGCCGATGTCGTGGTCCGTCGAGCTGGCTGCGGTGCACTGCGTCGTCGATGGGGCTGTCCCCTGCCTGGAAGTGTGCCTGCAGCTGTGCGTATCGCTGCCGCCAGCGTCGATGTTTCTCCTTGTCCCTGCTGCGTTCCAGTGACCGCAGCCAGACCGGGTAGTCGATGCCGATTGGCATGGCGACCTCGTCGGACGGGACGAGCCACTGGTCGACGGGCAGATTGAGCAGGTCCTTCGGCAGGATGAACTCGATGGAGATGGAACTCGCGTTCTCCGCCCACCCCTCCGCTCCCGCGACCAGCTCACCGGCGCGCACGCGCAGCTCGGCGAGACTGCCGGGGTAGTCACCGCCGCGCTGCGGTGACCAGTGCGCCCGCGTCTGCCGCCACTCCGAGAGCAGGTATCGGTCGGGCAGCACACCGTGCGGCCGCACGCGCAGCACCAGTGACGCCTCGGCGGGCGCGACCGCCTCGGTGGCGACCGCGGAGATCGTCCCCCGCAACGCGGCCAGCTCGGCGTGCAACCCCATCTCCGCCGCCTGCCGCTCCGAGAACTGCCACAACCGCTGGGAAAGCACGTCGCCCGCGTGCAGCGCGAGGTGTTCCAGCAACGCCAACGCCGGCGGAATACCGTCGGGCCGGGCGTTCACGTGTTCGAGCCGGGCGAGCACGTCGACCGCGTCCTGGCGACCGGACGGCAACGGCGCCGCCTGGTCACCCGCGGCCGCGCGGTAGCACTCGGAGAGCTGCGGGAAGTCGTTGCCGCGCAGCAGCTCCGCGATCGTCCTGCGGTCGTCGTCGGAGAACAGCTCCAGCGGAGCCATGCCGCTCACGACGTCGCCGATCTGCTTCAGCTCGGTGGCCTCCGGCTGCAGGTGGCGCAGCGCCCGGAGCAACGAGCGGAGGGCGCGGGGGCGGTGCACGCAGGCGAGGACGATCGCGAAGACGTGCCGCCGGGCGTCGGCGAACTCGGTGACCACGAGCGGGTCCGGTTCCAGCGCGGTGTTCACGAGCTCCAGGCACAGCCGGCGGTCGTCCAGCCCGGCCATCAGCGGCATCCGGGTGATCAGCTCGGCGAGCAGACCGATCTGGTCACCGTTGCCCACGAGGGCGTGCTCGTGGAGCTCCGCGGCGGGGGCGACCGGTGCCGCGGGGAGAGGCTCGACGTGCATCGACTCGGGCGAGAGGCGCATCCACGCCTCGGTGCTCGTCTCCTTGACCTTGACCTCGACCTGCCGGTACGCCATCGGTTCGGCCGCCGGATCGTGTCGCAGCACGTCCTCGTAGAAGGCCTTGGAGACGATCACGGCCAGCAGGCTGGACGACCCGGCGAGCGCTGTCCTGAGCGGCTGGGCGTCGAGCAGCCGGAACGTGTGGGTCACGCAGTCGCCCACCACGCCCTTGTCGTTGACCGTGACCTCGCCGAAGTGCAGTGCGACCCGCAGGCGGATGCGTGCCTCCAGCGTGACCGTGGCGTTGTGGCGCAGCAGGTTCGCGCCCATCCGGCGCAGGAGGAACTCCGACAGCACGTGCTTGGGCACGTCCGGCGTGAACAGGAACAGGGCTCCGTCGCCCCGGTCCTCCTCGTACCAGCTGTCTTCGCGGATGTTGCTCTCGTGGAACGCCGTGTGCAGCGCTTCGTACAGACCGTCCTGCGCGATCTCCCGGTGGTGGTTCGTGCGGCTGGGATCGCTGAACTTCTCCACGTCCACGGCCAGGACCGCCCGCGGCTCGGCGCGTGGTGTCTGTTCCACGAGGGCTCCCAACCGTACCGGTGGCGATCTATTATTCCGGACGTGATCGAGTGGTGTCCTATTCTCGGTCGAATTTAGATCAATCGGGCCAGGCCAGGCGGGTGCACTTGCCGCAATCATGGAGTCATGGGGAAGGACCGCTCTTTTTGGGGGATGCTCGATGAATCTGATCGCGCAGCGTTGCGAGATGTGGCGACCAAGGTGAATTTTGCGCCCAAAAAGGTGATATGCCACCAAGGTGACCGGTCGCGGAACGTGCTCGTGGTGCGGCAGGGCCGAGTCCGGGTGACCAGGACTGCCATCACGGGTGAGGAAAGCGTGCTCGCCGTGCGCGGCCCCGGGGAGATCGTCGGGGAGTTCTCGGCGATCGACGGCGGCACTCGCGTGGCCGCCATGATCGCCGTGGACCGCGTGTGCGGCTTGATGATCAAAGGTCAGGCGCTGAAGAACCTGTGCCACGCGCGCCCGTCCATCGCGTGGGCCTTGCTGTGCGTCGTGGTCTCGCGTCAACGCGCCACGAGCGACCAGCAGGACCTGCGCACCGGCCCGGCGCTGTACCGGGTCGGCGCGGTCCTGCTCAACCTCGCACATCGCGAGACGGACGACATGATCGCGACCGTGCCGCTCAGCCAGCGCGAACTCGCGGGCATTGTGGGAATCTCTCGTGAGACACTGGTCAGGACGTTGAAAGTGCTGCGTGATGAGAAAATAATCGTCACCCGGCGGAACGACATAAAAATTCTTCACGAGGATGAATTGCGCGTCCTGTGCGGCATATGACGCAGACTTCTCCGCGCGTCGGCGGTTTGCTCGGTGGCACGAGTTCACCGAGTTCAGGAGTGGTCACGATGCGCCAGTCACTGCCCGACCCCGACTCCCGCGCACAGGTGCTGCGGGCCCGTCGCAAGCACACGGAGCAGGTGCTGCTCATGATCGTGTACACGGTCGTGGAGCTGTGGGCGGCAGTCGCGGTCGTGGTGCTGCTCCAGGACGACGGCGTGCTCGCGGTCGCGGCGTCGGTGGTGCTGGCCGGCCTGCTGCTGGCGTTGTGGGACAGCTGGCGGACACTGCTGAAGTTCGGGCGGGCGTTGCGCGCGTGGTTGCCGGACGAACTGCCCGCCGGGGAACCCGAGCCCGTGCGGGTGTCCAACCTCGTGCGGCTCTGAAAGAGGTGTGGCCGTGCGGGGGTGCGGCCACACCGTTCTACTCACCGGCCTGAAGCCGTTGTCGCGACACGGGTTCACCCGTGCAGCATGGGCACCACCGTTCGCAACGGTGTGGATTCGGCCTTATCAACGCCGGCGCCTGCACACTTCAGTTCGACGTCACCACGGACTGGGGCGCCAGCGCTCGGAAGTCTGTGGAAATCCGGATGGTTGCTTGAGCGTGTGCAAGAGGCAGTGCAACCAAACTGGCAGTGTGAGGGGCAGGGGTTCCCAGCCCTCAGGGCCGAGCCGGGGCTCCGCCCCCGGAGTCCAGCCGACGGGCTTCGCCTTGGGCCCTGTGGACGTCGCCCGCCGGCAGGACGTCGCCCGCCGGCAGGACGTCGCCCGCCGGCAGGACGACGCCCGCGGTCCAAGTGGTGCGTTCGTCCGGCCACAGCACGTTGTTGGCGTACTGGTAGCCGGTCCAGTAGGAGCCGTCGGCGTGCCGCAGGTGTTGGATGTCCCTCAGCAGTTCGCGGGCCTGGTCGAGGCGGCCGGGGGCGAACGCGATTGCGCTGCGCACGGTGGGCCACATCGCGGTGAGAAACGCGTTGTCGCGCGTCAGCAGCCAGTAGTGGCGGATTCCGACGACGATGTAGGCGAAGTAGTTGCTGTCGCGCGTGGTGTCGGACGGCTGACCGTCCTGATAGGACGAATGCCACGAGCTGTCGTCGTTCTGGTTCCACGGGTCGGCGTGGCGGCCGGCTTCCCACGGGATCGTGCCGTCCGGGTGCTGGAGGCGCGCCCGGCGAGGCGGGCCAGGGCGTTGCCGTGCTTCATCTCCCAGTACAACGCGTCGTGGTAGGCGCACGAGCCTGGTGCAACCGCGAGGTCGAACCTCGTCCGGATCGCCTGATCCCACGGCATGATCACGACACCGAGCAGGTAGAACTCCTCCCGCGGTCCCCGGTGGAACGGGTAGGATCCGCGCTCCGAGCCCAGGCCGACAGGAACGTCGATCATCGGGGCGTCGGTCACGGCTGAAGCTCGCTTCTGTAGGCATCCATCGGGTTCTGCAGGTTCAGGCGGTAGTCGAACACCGCGGTTTCCGATCGCGGTGTCCGCGCTTCAGCGGCGCGCGGAATCACTTCGGAAAACGTGCAACCGAGTCGGCGCGCTCCGCGCGGAGGTCGTCGATGTGGGTGATCGGTGCAGAAGCAGTTGACCGCCGGATGTCGCGGCAGCGTGCCCCGAGTGGTAGATGTTGATCACGCGGCCGGGATTGACCGTTCGGGGAACGTCGTAACACGTGCGGCGGCCGGCACGACGTAGTGCCCGTCAGCCGTGCGAAACTCAAGGGGGATCAGCTGGTGAGCCTGTTCGATCGGCTCCGGCGTGTGGTGAGTCCAGCATCGGCACAAGGCCGTGCGGTTCAGCCGGCAAGATCGGCGGCCTGGTTGCCGCCGACCTGGATACCGGCGGGTGTTGTGATCACCGTGGACAGGTACACGATTCCAGGCGGGATGATCTACGTCGGATCTGCACCATGGGACCAGCACGACAGCGATGAGCTGGTCGAGTGCATCGATCCGCGGCTGCCCGTCGACAACCACTACCCGGACTACGCCGGGCAGGGCATGGAGTACTGGCCCGCGTACCACTCGATTCCGCCGAACTGCCGCAGCGCCTACCTGCACTGGCTCGCGAGCGGGAAGAACGCGCCGAACGCGTACATCGGTTACGTGTTCCTCTACTTCTACGGGCTGGAACGGCGGGTGCTGGTCGACGCGCGAGCCAACCTGATGGCGGCGCAAATGGAGCTTCGGCAGATCTTCGCAGAGGTGACACGCCTGTTGCGGATCTACGGTGACAACAGGTCCTTCCGGTCCTATGCGACGAAGTTCTGCGATCTGCTGAGAGTCCTGCTGGTCCAGCAACAACGGGTGTGCGACGGTCCACCACCGAACCCGGAGGACGAGGACAGGTGGAACCCGCCGCTGTCCTTGCGGCTCGCGATCGGCGAGCTCGCTCGCGACGGGCAGCCGGTCCCGGCGAACTGGGCCCACAGCTGGGCGATGCTGCACCCGGAGATCAACCCGCGCGTTCCCGCGGAGCGTTGCCCGGAGGAGTACCGACGGCTCTTCACGCTGCGATACGCCCAAAAGTACGGCAGCGGCCTGGTCGTGCGGCCGCTGAAGCGAACGATCACCGTGGAGTACAGCCCAGCGAGCGCCTCGTTCCACTACGCCGACACCGAGATACCGACGAGCATTCCGGACGTGCTGACCGCGGCCCTTCCGACCCGTGCGCTCGCCGCGCTGGTGGAGAGTTGCACCAACGACCTGGACGCCTACAGCAGGTTGATGGGACGGCAACCAGAAGCGGCGGGAACGTTGGCGGCCGCTGCTGTGCTGCCCGCAGAGCTGCTCGACCCGGACCTGCCGGAGATGCGACCGGTCCGCGCGTTCGTGGCGAAGCACCTGTCCGCAGGACCTGCGGTCGTGGACGGGAAGGAACTCGCCGCGCTCTGGCCGGAGCGGAGTCCCGGCAAGTTCGGCAAGGCCGACGCCGTCGCGTTCGCCCAGCTGCTGCAACGGTTCAACGTGGGTGTCGAGCCGGATGTCCGCATGGGTGGCCCTGTCCTCGGCACCGGCCCAGCAGTCTTGTTTCCCATCACTCAGGCGCTTCCCGCCGCCGCCAGCTCCGAGTACACCGCGGCGACGACGCTGCTCCACCTCGCCGCCGTGGTCAGCTCGGCCGACGACGAGGTCTCCGAAGTGGAACGGGCGCATCTCGTGGACCACCTCGAGTCCTCGTTGCACCTGTCAGCGGGTGAGCGGGAACGGCTGATCGCGCACCTGGTCTGGTTGCTCGCCTCAGAACTCAAGCTCACCGGGCTCAAGAAGCGGCTCGGGACGCTCTCCGCCGTGCAGCGTCGTGCCGTGGCCGACTTCCTCACCGCGGTCGCGGCCATCGACGGTCACATCTCCCCTGGCGAGGTGAAGACACTCCGCAAGATCTACACGTTGCTTGAGCTCGACCCGGATTCGGTGCACACCGAGCTGCACCGGTCACTGGGCGGGCCGGCAGCCGAACCGGTCACCGTCCGCGCGGCGGCGCCGGGGCCGGTGGGATACGTGATTCCTGCACCACCACGGGAAAAACGGACCGACGAGCTCGAACTCGACCACGCCCTCATCGAGGCGAAACTCGCCGAGACCGCAGCGGTGTCCGCGTTGCTCTCCGACCTGTTCGCGGACGAGGACGAGGAGCCGGTCGAGGCCCCGGTTCCGGCCGCGCCGGTTGTCGCCCCGGTCGAGGGCCTGGACGGGCCGCACTCACAGCTCGCCCGCAAGCTGGCCGAACGCCCTGCCTGGACGCGTGCGCAGCTGGAACAGCTCTGCGACGAGTTGCACCTGATGGTGGACGGCGCGTTGGACACCGTGAACGAAGCGGCCATCGACGTCGCGGGAGAACCACTGATCGAAGCTGGCGACGACTACCGCCTGAACGAGTACACGCGAGGAGCACTGCTGGCATGACGACCGTCCCCAACTCGATTCGCCCACGCGAGCGTGACGCGATCATCCAGTCGCTGCGGGCAGGTGTCGTCCCGCGCAGCGGTCAGCAGCACGTTCAGGTCGGACGGGTGCAGGAGGTCGGTGCTCTCGTCCGCGACATCGAACGCATCGTGGACGGCGGCTCGACCACCAGGTTCGTGATCGGCGAGTACGGCGCGGGCAAGACGTTCTTCCTGCACCTCATCCGGTCGGTGGCGCTGAAGCGGAAGCTCGTGACGATGCACGCGGACCTCGCGCCGGACCGCCGGCTGCACGCGACCGGCGGACAGGCCCGCAGTCTGTACGCGGAACTCACCAGGAACACGGCGACACAGGCGAAACCGGACGGCGGGGCGCTCGGCGCGGTCGTGGAGCGGTTCGTGTCGCAGGCGCTCACCTTCGCGCGGGAGCAGGGCACGAGCCCGGAAACTGTCATCCGGCAACGGCTCGGCGAGCTGTCCGAGCTGGTCGGTGGCTACGACTTCGCCGAGGTGGTCGCGGCCTACTGGCGTGGCCACGACACCGGCAACGAGCAGCTCAAGTCAGATGCCGTTCGCTGGCTGCGCGGCGAGTTCAGCACGAAGACCGATGCGCGCGGGGCGCTCGGGGTGCGCACGATCGTGGACGACTCGAACTTCTACGACCAGCTCAAGCTCCTGTCGAGCTTCGTCAGGATGGCCGGCTACACGGGCCTGCTGGTGTGCCTGGACGAGATGGTGAACCTGTACAAGCTCACCTCCGCCCAGGCTCGCTCAGCCAACTACGAGCAGATCCTGCGGATCGTCAACGACAGCCTGCAGGGCACCTCGGCGCACCTCGGCTTCCTGTTCGGCGGCACGCCGGAGTTCCTGACGGACACGCGCCGCGGCCTCTACTCCTACGAGGCGCTGCAGTCGAGGCTGGCCGAGAACACCTTCGCCACCAACGGTCTGGTCGACAACACCGGGCCGGTGCTGCGCCTGTCCAGCCTCACCCAGGAGGACTTCTACGTCCTGCTGACCAAGCTGCGGGATGTTTTCGCCTCCGGCGATCCCGCTGCGCACCTGGTGCCGGACGAGGCCCTGACCGCGTTCATGCGGCACTGCTCCGAGCGCATCGGCGACGCCTACTTCCGCACCCCGCGCACCACCATCAAGGAGTTCCTCAACCTGCTGGCGATCTTGGAGAGCAACCCGGGAGAGGACTGGCGGCATCTGCTCGGCGCCGTCCGGCTGGAGGCCGAGACCAATCCCGACCTCGAACCGCTGGACGACACGCCGGAACCGGCTCAGCCGAACGACGATGACCTCGCCACGTTCCGGCTCTGAAGCCAGCCGGTCATCCAGCTTCGACCTGCTGCACCACGACGTGCAGCGGTGGGTCTGGGCGCAGCGCTGGCCGGAGCTGCGCGACGCTCAGGAACGCGCGACACCACCGGTGGCCGCGGCTGATCGGGACGTGATCATCGCCGCGGCCACCGCATCGGGCAAGACCGAGGCCGCGTTCCTGCCGATCTGCTCAACCTTGTTGCGGCACGAGCAAAAGCCCGGTGTTCGCGCGCTCTACGTGTCTCCGCTCAAGGCGCTGATCAACGACCAGCACCGCAGGCTCGACGAGCTGTGCGAACACCTGAACATCCCGGTGCACCGCTGGCACGGTGATGTCGCGAGCACGAGCAAGGCGAAGGTGCTCGCCCGACCCGATGGCATTCTGCTCATCACGCCGGAATCGCTGGAGGCGTTGTTCGTCCTTCGCGGTCCTGAAGTGTCACGGCTGTTCGCAGGTCTCGGGTGGATCGTGGTGGACGAGATGCATTCGTTCATCGGCACGCCACGCGGCGCCCAGCTCCAGTCGCTGATGCACCGGCTCGAACTCTGCCTGCGCAGAGAAGTGCCTCGCATCGGCTTGTCCGCGACGCTGAGCGACATGGGCGGTGCTGCCGATTTCCTGAGGCCCGGCAACGGAGACTCGGTCACGATCATCGAGTCGAACGATGACCGCGGTGAGCTCAGGCTCCAGCTGAGGGGCTACCTCGACAACTCGGCGCCGGACGAAGAGGAGCACGGCGACGGTGAAGAGCAGGAGGAGCCCGAGCCGAGCTCACTGGAGATCGCTCAGCACCTGTTCACGACGTTGCGCGGACAGAACCACCTCGTCTTCGTGAACCGTCGTGGTGAAGCCGAACGTTATGCCGACCGGCTGCGCCTGCTGAGCGAGGCGGCCAAGGTGCCCAACGAGTTCTTCCCCCATCACGGCAATCTCGCGAAGGACGTCCGCGAGCACGTTGAAGAGCAGCTCAGGAGTGCCCGGCCGACCACCGCGATCTGCACCTCCACGCTGGAGATGGGCATCGACATCGGTTCGGTGGCCTCGGTCGCCCAGATCGGAGCACCACCCACGGTGTCCGGGCTCCGGCAACGACTCGGCAGGTCCGGGCGCCGTGGTGAAGCAGCGGTGCTGCGGATGTACGTGACGGAACCGGAGATCACCGCGGACACGCCACCCGCGGATCAGCTGCGGGCTGAGCTGTTCCAGGCGGTCGCCATGGTCGACCTGCTGCTCGAACGCTGGTACGAACCGCCGGATTCCTCGTCGTTGCACCTCTCCACGTTGATCCAACAGGTGCTTTCGGTGATCGCCCAGCACCAAGGTGCCCAGCCGGTGCAGGTCTGGCGTGCGCTGTGCCGTGGCGGGCCGTTCGCACACGTCGACCAGCGGATGTTCGGTGACGTGTTGCGTGATCTCGGCAGGGCGGAGCTGATCCAGCAGGAACCTGACGGACTGCTTCTGCTGGGCCGCGTCGGGGAGGGGATCGTCAACCACTTCAGCTTCTACGCCGCCTTCGCGACCTCCGAGGAGTACCGGCTGGTCAGCGGCAGCCGCGCACTCGGCACGATTCCGATTCTGCATCCCGTGCTGCCAGGCCAGATGATGATCTTCGCGGGCCGGCGGTGGCAGGTGCGGGTGGTGGACGACCGGGCGAAGCTGATCGAGCTCACACTCGCCCGCGGTGGCCGCGCACCCCTGTTCGTCGGATCGGCAGCACGGGTCAGCGATGTCGTCCGGCAGCGGATGCGTCATTGGTACGAGTCCGACGACGTACCCGCCTACCTCGACACCACTGCCCGGAGGCTCCTGGAGGAAGGCCGCCGCGGCTACCTGCGCCTGGGCCTCGGCACCAGCCCCGCACTCGCCTGGGGCGACGACACCGTGCTGTTCCCGTGGCTCGGTGATCGAGTGCTCGACACGCTCGCGGTGTGGCTCACCACCGCAGGCTTCCAGACCGGCCGCGACGGCGTGGCACTCACCGTGTCGCACTGCACGCCCGCGCAACTCGGCCGCGCGGTCTGGGAGATGCTCGAGCACGCGATCCCCTCCGGCATCGAACTGGCCGCCGCGGTGCCCAACACGACCGTCGAAAAGTACGACACCTATCTCGGCGACGAATTGCGGTACCTCGCGTACGCCCACGACCGTCTCGACGTACCGCGCGCGGCCGCGATGCTCGCAGAGCTCCAGGACGTGCTGCCGGTACAGGACCCGGACCCGGTTGCCGGTGAGGTGGCCCCGGCACGGGCTCCGGCCGAACCGTCCGCGCTGATGTACGCCGTTGTGGACGTCGAGACCACAGGGTTCGCCGCTCGTCGCCGAGATCGGATCGTCGAGATCGCGGTGGTCCGCCTCTCCGCGGACGGCAGCGTCCTCGGGGAGTGGAGCAGCCTCGTCAATCCGGAACGCGGACCAGGGGCGACCTCAGTGCACGGTTTGCGCAGCCAGCACCTGCGTGGCGCACCGCGGTTCGCCGACATCGCGCACCTTGTCACGGCGCAACTCGAGGGCGCGGTCCTGGTCGGTCACAACCTGCCGTTCGACCGAGGCTTCCTCGAAGCGGAGTTCGCCCGGGCCGGCAGACCGTTCGCGGATGGTCCAGCGATCTGCACCATGCAGCTCGACGAGCACGTGCACGGCGCGGGACGACGCAACCTGCGTGACTGCTGCCGAGCTGTGGGCATCGCGGACTTCGCTCAGGACGGCGTGAAGCACAGCGCGCTCGCCGATGCCCGCAGCACCGCGAGGTTGCTCCAGCACTACATACGCACCGGTCACGCGATCTGCAGCGGCACTCGCTGACCCGAACCCGGCAAACTGCCCCATGAACGTCTCGCGGATCACGCCGTCACCGATGTTCGAACAGCTGCCGGCGATCTGAGCGCGTTCCCGCCGAGCTGATCAGCTTGGTCGCCGTTTCACGCCAGGCAAGGGGTTCTCGCAGTACCTGTATTGCCAGGATCTCCCGGACGTCCAGGACGCCGGTCAATCTGTTTGCGCCGGCTTTCAGTTCAGCTGCACCGGACGCGCGACCGGGTCAGCACGTGCTTCCACGACAGAACGGGCGAAGACCAATGGCGGACAACCGATTCACCACGCACTCGGGCCTTTTCGATCTGAGCGGGAAGCGCGCGCTTGTCACTGGCGGCACCAGGGGCATCGGGATGATGATCGCGCGCGGGCTTCTGCAGGCGGGCGCCCGCGTCGTCGTCAGCTCGCGCAAGGCGGACGCGTGCGCGGAGGCACAGCGTCTGCTGTCCGAGTTCGGCGACGTTCGAGCAATCCCCGCCGACCTGTCCAGGTACGACGAATGCCGGCGCCTCGCCGATCTGGTCAAGGCCGACTCGGAACGCCTGGACATCCTCGTCAACAACGCGGGAGCGATGTGGCGCGAGCCGCTGGAGACGTTCCCCGCCGAGGCATGGGACGCAGTGCTCGACCTCAACCTCAAGGCGCCGTTCTGGCTGGTGCAGGCGCTGCTGCCCGCACTGCGCAGGGCGGGCACCGCCGACGATCCCGCGCGGATCATCAACATCGGCAGCATCGCCGCCATCCACGTCGCCGAGGCGCCCAACTACTCGTACGCCGGCAGCAAAGCGGCACTCCACCAACTCACCAGGGTGCTTGCCAGGGAACTGGGCCCACAGCACGTCACGGTGAACGCGGTGGCCCCGGGAGTGTTCCCGTCGCAGATGATGGCGGCCACGATCGATGCCATCGGCGACACGATCGCGGCGAAGGCCCCTCTGCGCCGGCTCGGCCGCGACGACGACATGGCGGGTGTCGCCGTGTTCCTCGCCAGCCGGGCCGGGGCTTACCTGACGGGCGCCATCGTCCCGGTCGACGGCGGCACCGCCACGACCGCATCGGGTACCTAGTGGTGTGAGGCTTTGCCGGTGGTCCCTCGTGAACACCCTCCAAGGCGGGTCTCGACAGGGGCACCGGCAGTACCTCCCTTCACCTGCGGACACGGCCTACGGTGAAGGGATGGCCACGATCGACCTGCGCACTGAGATCAAGGAATTCCTGAGCTCGCGTCGCGCGCGGATCACGCCCGAGCGGGCAGGGCTGCCCGCCTACGGCGGCAACCGCCGGGTCAAAGGTCTGCGGCGCGAAGAGGTGGCTCTGCTGGCAGGGGTGTCGGTCGACTACTACGTGCGGATGGAGCGCGGCAGCCTCGTCGGCGCCTCCGACGGGGTGCTCGACGCGTTGGCCGCTGCCTTGCAGCTCGACGAGGCCGAGCGCGATCACCTGTTCCACCTTGCGCGGCAGTCCGGCGGTCCACGCCGCCGGCGCCCCGCCGTGGCGGTGCGTCCGGCGCTTCAGCAGGTGCTCGCCGCCATCACCGATGCGCCGGCGTGGATTTGCAACGGCCGTTATGACGTGCTGGCCGTGAATCAACTTGCCCAGGCGCTGTATTCACCGGTGCTGGCCGACCCGCGACGGCCGGCGAACACCGCGCGGTTCGTTTATCTGGATCCCGAGGCGGCAAGAACGTTCTTCGTCGACTACGACCGGATTGTCGGTGATGTGGCCGCGAAGCTGCGCATGGAAGCCGGTCGCAATCCGCACGACGAGGAGCTGATCGCTCTGGTCGGTGAGTTGTCGACGCGCAGTGAGCTGTTTCGGCGGCGGTGGGCATCTCGGGACGTCCAGCTCCACCGGTCCGGACGCAAGCGAGTGCACCACCCGGTGGTGGGCCGGCTCGACCTGGACGTCGAGACGATGGAGCTGTCTGCCGAACCCGGCCTGCTCCTCAACGTCTACACCGCGCCCGCCGGCACGGCGACCGCGGACGGTCTGGCTCTGTTGGCGTCGTGGGCGGCCGGCCAGGGGAAGCCGGCGACCGAGATTCAAGCGCCCAGCTGATGTTCCAACCTTTTCACGGCACCAGCGCCGCGGCGTCGAGGAGGTCTTCCGGCGGCACCCAGAGCGGGGCACCGTCCCGCTCGGGCTGGAGCCAACGGCGGCGTTCGGCCGTTTCTCGCGCAAGGCGGAGGAACTGCTGAACGGCTTTCGGCTGTTCACCGTCGCGCCACGCCAGGGACCACGGGTACACGGGCCGGAGTTCTTCGGGTTGATGGATCGGTATGCCCTTGTCCACGTACCGGCGGGCATAGCTGTCGAATTCGAGCACATGGGCCTTGGTGCGGGCACGGGTGAGCGCTGCGTGGCAGTGGTCGAAGGCGCCGGGGTTGCCGAGCCACCGCAACGCCAGGCCGGTGTGCTGTTCGAGGGAGCTGAGGTAGCGCCCGTGCGTGTGGTAGAGCGCCGAGCCGGGCGGATCCCCGAAGACCTCGATGGGGCGCTCGTGCAGTGACGCGGTGGGACGAGGCGAGTCTCCTGGCCGGCCCACGAGCCAGAACGGTTCGAGCCGCAGCGACGCGTGCCGCCAACCTGACGGGTGGCTGGTTCTCATCGCCGCGGTCACCCGGATGATCGCGACGTCGAGCTGGTCGGCCAGCAGCGCCCGCCGTTTCACCAGGCCGCAGGAGGTCGCCGACCTCGCGCTGTTCCTGTCCGGCGATCGGGTCGCCGGCAACGTCACGGGCGCGAACATCGTCACGACGGCGGCTTCACCACCGAAACCCACTGACCCGTCCCATCATCGAATGCCCGAGAGGAACGATGTCCTCCAGGGGCCGTGGTTCCGGCCGTGCGCCGCACATCATTTCTGGCGCAACAGCAGACGTACGAACCGCGCGGCCAGGGCATGCCGCAGGTCCCGGAGAGGAATGGCCGCGGTGACCTCGTCGAGGGCCTCGACGGCGCGTTCGTGATCGGTGGCAGCGAGCATTTCGATCGCGTGCAGGGCGCCGTCGAAGTCGGTGCGGTCGGCGATCATCCGGTGGAGGATCGCCGATCCGCGCGGGTCGCCGGCTTTGGCCAGCGCCGCGGCCGCTCTGGCCCGGTAGTCGCTCGCCGTCGCGGGGGCGTGGGCCAGTGCGTGCAGGACCTCGCGGCCACGCGCTTCGTCCAGCTCCATCAGCCGCACCGCGGAATCGAGTGTCCTGAGCTGTCTGGCCTCGGGGTCGGCCGCGCGCTCGGTGAGCAGTTCGGCGGCCCGTGGATCCCGCAGTTCGACCAGCTGACGTATTGCCAGGTCACGCATCAAGCCGGAGGTCGTGTGATCGCGTGCGACGGCGTACAGGCTGTTCGCGGCGCGCGGGTCGTCCAGGCTTGCCAGCAAGCCGGATGAGGACCGCGGCGGCAGGAGTCGGTCCTGGCGTTCCGCTCGGCCGATCCCCGGTGAGAGCCGGACTCGGTATCGGCCCAGCAGCCCGATCAGCTGACTGCGGACCCACTGCGCGTCGGCGTCGAGGACGATCGGGTTCTCGCTGCCGGCCGGCCGTTGGGCGAGCTCGGCGATTTCGGTTTCCAGCCAGTGCCGGTCTTGGCTTCGCAGCTGTCCGTCGGCCGAGAAACTCCGCAGCAGGGCGATCGCGCGGTCCGGGTCGGCGTCCGCCAGCACCCGTATCGCTTCCGACGCACTACCCAGCTCCTCAGCGCGATGCTGCCGGCGGCTCTGCTCCAGCCCCAGCCCGCGCAGCCCCGACTGCCAGATCTCTCGGCGCGACAAGTAGCTGTCCCGGTACCGCAGGCTGGATTCCAGGACGGCCTCGGCCGCCGCAGCGAGCAGATCCGCACCGCGGGCCGGGTCGATCCGGAACAGTGCTCTGGCAGCGTCGAGCCGGCTCCCCGCCGTCAAGTCGTCATTCACCGCCAGTGCGGCCAGCAGTGCGACACCGGCGGCCGAGTCCAGTTCGGTCAGTGCGACAGCCGCCTCGCTCCGATAGGAGAACCGGTGCTTCTCCGCCAGCTCGCGCAGCAGTGGAATCCCCGCGCCGGGATCGAGTTTCGCCAAGAGCCTGGCGGTCTTGACGCGCTCCGATTGCCAGGCGTCGGAGCTGGTTGCGAGCGACCGCAGCACCGCGACACCGCGATCCCGGTCCAATGTGGACAGAACGCGCACGGCATCCAGCCGGACCGATCGCGCGGTGCGGTCCGTCGCCAGGTGCTCCAGCAGGTCCGCGCCCCGATCGAGGTCGACGTCAACCAGCAGTTCGGCGGCCTCCAACCGTTGGCGGCTGTAGACCTCCGGGGCGCGGCCGATGCGGACGAGGGCCTCGGTCAGCGCGTCGACCACCGAGCGGGGCACCCTGCTGCCGAGCTGGTGCTGGGCCGTGACGAACCGCAGTCCGGCCAGGTCGATGCGCTTCCCGCAATAGGCGACCAGAGTGGTGAACAGCGCCTCGGCGTTGTCGGTGACCGTGCCGTCGTCGAGGATGAACCCCACGTAGGAGTCGGAGTCCCGCGGCCGGCGCCACGAGCGCCGGCCCGTCCACGACCGCCGGACTCGCAGGATGTCGCGCACCGCGCCGGAACGGTCCGGGTGCCGGGAAGCGCTGAAGTAGTCCTCCAGGGTCTGGTGGAGGAATCCGAGCTCGCCGGCCCGTTCGTCGAGAACGCCCGCACGGCGCAGCACCCCGTCCACGAAATCCCGCCACGCGCTCGTCGGGACGGTGTCGTTGTCCGGTCGGCGTGCTTCCGCCTGAGCGAGCACGAACTCCAGGACAGGCCGCGTTTCCCCGCCGCGCCGGGCGGCAGCCCATCGCGCCAGGAGGCGCTGCGTCCGCGCTACCACGCCCTCCGCGTGCCCGCGGGTGTCCGAGCCGTAGCGCGCCATCATGGCCTCGACCTGAGCCGCGGCACCCTGCATCCCCTTGGCCGCGAGCCGTTGTTGCAGCCGTTCGACGAATTCGCGGTAGATCGCGCCACGGCTGTCAGGTAGGGGACGGCTGGGCGCCATCGCCTTGAGCTGGCAGAGCATCGCGGCCATCAGCGGTGTGCGGGCCAGCGGTTGCAGGGCTCGGGCCGCCAACTCGGCCGCGAACCGCTCGGCCTGGCGCTCGGCATCGGCCACCCCGAGATGCCGAAACCAGGCCGACGCAAGCCGCGTCACCTCGTCCGCCGTGAACGGAAGCAGTTCGTAGCGGCGAGGATGCCACCCGAGAACCTCAAGACCGGCCGTGAACGCCTCGTCGTCAAGTGGACGCATGGTCAGGACGACCCGGCACCGCGCCGGGCCGGTCCGCCGGGCCAGTTCGGCCAGCTGACGCAGCACCGTCTGCCGGTCCTCGTCGTCGAGGATCTCGTCCAAACCGTCGACCAGCAGCAACCACCGCGTGCCAGGCGGCGGGGCGGCGAAGAACTCCGGTGACCGTTCGTGCTCGGTCGTCACCCCGGCCAGTTCGGCCCGCACACCGGCGGCGATCGACTCCCACACGGTCTTGAGGCCGTCGACGAGGCCGGACGCCGGCACCCGAACCGGCATCTCACCGACAGCCCCCGGCTCGGTCCACCGCTGCGCGAGGGTGATGGACATCTGCCGGAGCAGGGTGGACTTGCCCATCCCCGGACCGGCGACGACCACGCAGTCCTCGTCGCCGTCCATGATCCGGAGGGCCGGCTCGGGTTCCGCCACCGGGGCGGCACCGGCTGCCGGCCGCACCCGTTGCGGCAGGTAGACCGCACCCAGCGCGGGAGTGCCTCCCGCCGCTTCGAAATACGGGTGCAGCTGCGCGGATCGGGTCATGTCGTCGAGGTACCGGCGCACCGCGGAGAGCCCGTCGTCGACCGGCACCGCGGCCAAGCCGGTCAACGCGGAGAGCAAGTCCTCCACCCGGCACAGCCAGACGTTGTGCCGGTACCAGCCCTCCCGGTCAGGACTGTTGTAGTGGGCCGACACCACTCCCACCACGGCGCCGTCCGACAGCCGCCGGACCGGGGCACCGCTCATCCCGCGCGGGATGTCCTTGCCGTCCATCACACCCAGCCGGACACCGTCGTCGCGCACCGCCACACCGGTCCAGCTGCCCTGTGCCGGCAGCGAACGGAACCCGTGCTCTTCCACCAGCACACCGAACCCGTCCACCACCAGGGAAGTGGCCGACGAGATCCGCTCGCTCAGCGCGAAACCCGGCGCACAGGCGGGCAGCGGGCGGTCGAGCGTCAGCACGGCGAGGTCGGCCTCCGGGGCGACCCGCACCACCCGAGCCGGCCGGGCGGTGGAGTCCGCTCCCAGTTCGTCGATGTCGACCTCGGCGCCCACCCGTGCGAGTCCAAGCTCGGCGAGGACGTGACACGCGGTGACCGCCACGCCCTCCACGACCTGGAAACAGGTGCCCACCGGCACTCCGCCGGACAGCACTCGGCCCAGGTAGGCCGGTGCGGACGGGACGACCACCTCTATCCAGCCGCAGTCGTATCCGCAGGCGCGGCACCGACCTCGTAGACGAGTTTCACCTTCAGGCTCGCCGTTCCTTCGGCCGAGGCCAGCACCACGCCGCCCTTGGCCGTGAAGCCGAGGCCGAACTCCACCTCGACCTTCGCGGGACGAGCGGCCTTGGAAGCCCTGAGCCGCCTGATCACATCCACCGTTGATTCACCGACGGCGACGATGGTCGCCTTGGCGCGACCGAACATCTCCTCGACCGTGTCGCTCACCGCACCGATCGCGGACGTCGGCTCGGTCCCGGCCACCATCACCGGTTCCACCAGAACTTCCACGTCGCCGATCCGCATCCGCTCCAGCCTGGCCGCCACGAACACCCCTTTCGCCCACTCCGTTGTCGCGGCATCGACCACGGTGTTACAGGACGCTCCAAGCGCGGGCCACGCACGTTCTGTTCGCCGGTCTTCGGCACGTTGATCGAGCTGGCCCAGATCGGCGTCGCCGTGTTGTTGTGCTGGCGCAAGACGGCGTTGCCGGCGGCCTGCGCCGCCGGGCTGGTCGTCTTCCGCTGCGGCAGGCAGTGGAGCTGGCACGACTTCGAGGTCGATCCCGGCCGGAACGAGTTGCGCATACGCGAAGTCTGGCTGCGCAAGGACACACCACTGCTGTTCAGCGGTACCTGCACGCTCACCGGCGACCGGCTCACGATCCGGGGAGCCGCTGACAGCTCGGCGCCGGCGCAACTGTCCCTGACCCGGATCCCCAACCGCTGAACCGGCGAATCGCAGCCGTCCGCAGCTGCGACGTGAAGCTCAGGAGCGCGGTGGCCGTCAGCACCCGAAAACGCTGCGGTGCCGGCAGAACCGGCCCGCCCGCGCCCCTGAGCTCCGGCTGCTGGCTAGCGGTACCAGGCGCGAACGCCCATCCGTCCCGTGCTGCCCAGGTCGATGTGGATGCTCAGCTGCGGTGCCACGGCGATCAACGGTTGCCGGACGGCGCCCGGAGCGGTCGCCAGTTCGACGTGCTTCGCGATCTGCGGCGGCTCCAGCGAGGTGTTCGTGTTCCGCCACACGAACGCGCTGCCGGCGGTCTCTCCCGGCCGCACGGTGATCGGCTGCGGCGGATCGTCGAAACCGTCGAGGATCGTGATGCCGCCGGTGCCTTCGAGGATCGCGACGTCCAGCGGCCGCCCATCACCGTCGAACAGGTCCACCTGCGGATACCCGTTGAGCTGCAACGCTTCCGTCCCGCAGTTGGCGACCTCGACGGACATCACGCGCAACCCCGACGCCGCCTCGGTGTAGTTCGAGGTGAACCGCACTCCCGCGGCGCAGCCGGGATCCTCGGACGCCTGCACGGCCGGGCCGCTCGCGACCAGGGCGGCCAGAACGGCTGTTGCGGCAAGAACCTTGCCCCCATGTCTCATGTGCCCGAGCATGCCACCGGTGGGAGAGTACGGGACGAAACCTTCACAAGACCTCCACGAGGACGAGCAAGTCCATTGTGGAGTGACCGGCGACCGAGGTCGCCGATCTGCTCCTGCCCGGCCTGTCAGGTGGAGGACTCACCCGCGGCTTCAGGCGATCGCGGCCTCCGGCTCGGTGGCGTGCCGGGAGGAGGCGGCTCGCGCGTTGGTCTTCGCCGGTACCGCACGCCGCAGGCTCTTGAGGGCGATGACCGCGCCGGTCGTCACCAGGACACCGGCCGCCACCGCGGCTGCGAAGAGCAGGGGCGAGCTGAGCTTGCCGATCGCGAAGACACCGCCGATGGAGTCGGTCATCTTGCTGCCGAAGGTCATGGTCAGGGTGCCCGTGACGGCACTGCCGGCCAGGGTCGCGGGCAGCACCCGCAGCGGGTCGGCCAGCGCGAAGGGCGCGGCGCCCTCGGGGATGAAGGCCGCGCCGAACAGCCACGAGACCTTGCCGTAGCTGCGCTCGGTGGGGGTGAACAGCCTGCCGCGCACGAGGGTGGCGAGCGACAGGGCCAGTGGCGGCACCATGCCCGCGGCCATGACCGTGGCCATGATCTTGAAGTTGAGGCTGTTCGGTGCGACCTGGATGCCGGTCGCGGCGAACGCGATGGCGGCCTTGCTGATCGTGCCGCTGGGGTCCGAGCCCACCATCAGGCCCAGGACCAGGCCGAGGACTGCGGCGTTCCCCCAGGTGAGCGGGGGTAGCGCGTCGTGCAGTGCGTCGACGAGGCTGCTGACGCGTGGTCCGATGAATTCGAAGATCACGGCGGCGGTGACCGCGGTGGCGAGTGCGGGAACGAGTGCCATCGTGACCGCGTCCCGCTGGGGCAGGCGGCCGGTGGCCCGCTGCAGCAGCACGGTCGTGGTGCCCGCCAGCACGCCGGAGAGGATTCCGCCGAGGACACCGCCGATCGACACCATGGCGACCACGCCGCTGATGGCGCCGGGGAGGATGCCCTGGCGGCCGGCGATGCCGTAGGCGACGTAGCCGCCGACGACGGGGGTGAGCAGCAGCAGTGCGGAGGTGCCGGTCTGGAGCGTCAGGGCGGCCCAGGAGTCGGCCTGGGTCAGTGGCCCGTCGTTGAGCAGTGTGCCCGCGTTCGAGGCGACCCCTGTTCCGCCGACGGCGTAGGCCAGGACGGTGAGCAGGCCGCCGATCGCGACGAGCGCGCCGAGGTAGGTGGTGCTGCCCACCAGCCAGCGGCCGAACCGGACGGCGACGGGGCGACCACCGAGGTGGTCCCCGCTGATCGGGTCCCGGTCCATGGGTGCCTCGGTGCGGGTGGTGCGTTTCCTGGTGTGGGACATGGTTCGACGCTCCGGTCACGGAAGGAGGTGCGGGGGTGGATGGTGTCCGAGGGGACGGCCGGCACGTGAACGGGTGCCGGCCGTCCGGTCGCGCGGGAGCGCGGTGCCGATCAGCCCGTTCCGAACATCGGGGTGAGGTTCCAGCCCGTCAGGACCTGGCCGGGCTTGACGTTGACCATTCGGTTCTGGCCCTTGTAGAAGGTCTCCCCGTGGTGGTGGCCCATGAGAACGGCCGCCTTGTGGTCGGGGGTGTTCGGGTCCCAGCCGAGTTCGTACACCGGCGCGCCGGAGTCACCGGGGGCGGTGAACTGGCCGTTGCAGTGGCACGGGTCTGTCCCGCCCCGGTCCATCATGTAGGCGGCGTCGCTGTTGAGCGTGTTCCTCTCACCGAAGACCTCGTACTTCAACCTCACGCCGTTGACGCTGACCGGATGCCCGCAGTGGTTGAACGTCGTCTGTCCGCTCACGCACAGCATCCGGCCGAGGTAGGTCCAGCCACTCCAGTTCGTGACCCTCAGGGACGAGGTGCTGTCCCTGGTGCCGCCGGTCCAGATGTTGCCGCTGTACGACACGTTGGGACTGCTGATCAGTTCGGCGTCCAGATCCTTGCTACGCCGCTCGACGTTGCCGAAGTACTTGCCCGACGCGGTCTGGAACTGGCCCCAGAGGGTGTTGCAGTGACCGGCGGTCACCATCTTGGGCCTGTTGTTCGACCTGTCCCAGACGGTGTAACCCGCCGTGCAGATGCCGCCGGTCGCCGCGTTCTTGATCGAACCGCCGCCCCAGAAGGGCACGCTGTCGTCGAACCGGCCCCACTGCGGGGTCGTCCGCCCCGGGCCGACCTCGACCTTGTCCCCGTACTGCTGCTTCAGCTCGTCCGCGGTGGACTGGGGGCCTTCGACGGCGACGTTGACCACGTCCTGCTCTCCGTCGTACGCGGCGACGAGGCCGACGTCCTCCCCGGTCTTGTTCCAGTCGCCGTTCATGACGGAGTTCTGGACGCTGTCCGCCTCGCCAGGGGCGAACTTGCTGACCTTGACCGTGACCGTCAGCCCCGCGGGGATCTCCGCCCGCACCTTGGCCACTTCGTCGTCCGACGTGCCCGCCGGGAGGGTCAGCACCGTGTCGGTGAGCCCGGAGACGCCGAGGGCGGAGTGCTCGGTGGCGATCTTGTCGAGTGCCTGCCACTGCTCCTGGCTCGGGCCGTCCGACGGAGGGTTCGCCGGCGTGTCCGACGGCGTGTCCGGCGAGGTGGACGTCGCGGGTGCGTCCGTGGGGTCCGGCTCGGCGGACGCCGAGGACCCGGCGAAGATCATCGGCAGTGCGCTGAGAGCGACGGCCGCGAGCACGGCCCGCTCCCGGTACTTCCTTCTTGCTGTCGGTTTCATCTGCTGCTTTTCCTTCGCGCGAGGTGGACCTGCGAGGCCGCCCGCCGGCACTGCCGGTGCCGCGGGCCGACTGAACAGTGCGTGCCACGCCAGGCGGGAACAATGGGGGTCGCATTTGAATGGGTATCCCCATTCCTCAAGCCAAGCCCACCCAGGTCGGACAGCGGTGCGTTAGCGTGAGTGATCGAGGGTCTCCCGGCCGACCGGTCGGATGTCGCAGTCCACACCGGATCCGGTGGGGCCCTCCCTCACAACAAGACCATGCGATCACTTGTCGGACCGTTCGCAACCGCTCAGGTCCGCACAGCCGGCGCGCGAGTCCGACAACGAATCCCGCTCTGTCGCAGCAGAGATCGAGAGGAAGTTCTTTGAAGTTGGGAACCCGACTTTTCGCGCTCATCACGTTCACCCTGTCCGTGGCCCTGGTCGGCACCACGACGGCGTCCGCCGCCACGGCCCGGACCGTGGAACTCGCCGCGCCGACCGGCAGCGGCCTCCCGCCCTACGTCGCCGTCATCAAGCCGGTCACCGCGAAGCGGCTCGCTTCCAGCTGGCGCGAAGGCTGCCCCGTCGGGCCCGATCAGCTGCGGCTGATCAGCCTGGACTTCGTGGGCTTCGACGGTGCGGTGCACCGCGGCGAGCTGGTCGTCAACGCCGATCTCGCGGTCGAGGTCGCCCGCGTCTTCGCCGACCTGTACTTCGACCGGTTCCCCATCCAGCGGATGGAGACGATCGAGAAGTACAACTCCGACGACGACGCGTCGATGGCGGCCAACAACACCTCGGCGTTCAACTGCCGGGCGATCACCGGCGGCACCGCCTGGTCCAACCACTCCTACGGACGGGCCATCGACATCAACACCGTGCAGAACCCCTACATCTCCCGCAGCGGCACGGTCTACCCGCCCAACGGCGCGCCCTACGTCGACCGCACCCAGAACGTGCCCGGCATGATCCACGCGGGCGACGCCACCGAGCAGGCGTTCACCACCCGCGGCTGGACCTGGGGCGGCTCCTGGGACACGCCGATCGACTACCAGCACTTCGAGAAGCCCTGACACCGGCCCGAGAGGGCTCGACGCGCCACACCGGGTAACACCGACAGCGCCCGTGATCGCCGCCGGAGGGAGGGGCGGCGATCACGGGTCGCACGCCGCTGGCGAGTCCACATTGGACTGATCGGCGAACCTGCGGCAGCACGAATGCGCGGGCCGGGCGGCTGGACCGCCTTCGGTGGTCAGACTTCGGTGTACAGGCTCACGGCGACGCCTGTCCGTCCCTCGGGGACGAAGACGTTCATCCCGCGGAAGTGCTCACCCTCCGCGATCACCTCGACGCTGAGCACCGGCAGGTCCGGCGTGCGCGGAAACAGGCATCCGGCGCCGTAACCCGACGGCGGCCGCGGTGGCCGGCGATAACCGGCTGAGACCGCGGCGTCGATCTGTTCGCGCAACACCTCGTCGGCTCGACCCGGCCGCACGGTCAGGACCACGAGCGCCGGCAGACCGACGAGACCGGTACCGCCAGAACGACGTTCGGCCACAAGGACGCCTCGCCGTGCTCCGATCAGCTCGGCGATCGCGGCGTTTCGGCGGTGTGCGGCAGCACCAGCGCGCAGGCGGCGAAAGAAACCCTTGGTGGACACCAGGATGCATCTTATGCTCTCTGCCTGCGCTACTGGGGGCGCGGCTCGTGAGTCGTGGAAAGGCCAGGTCATGGCCAGATTTCGTGCGCTCAAACCGTTCTTGGTCATCGTCGCGCTGCTGTGCGGTCTCGTGCCGTTGCTCAGCTCCGCGGCCAACGCCGATCCCGACTGCCCGGACGTCCTGGTGCTCGGTTCCCGCGGCTCTGGTGAGGACGCCGCAGCCAACCAGGGGCTCGGCAAGCCGGTCGAGGCCTTCTGGGAGGACTTCCGGCAACTGGTGCCGGCCGGGAAGACCGTGAAGGTCTGGCCGAACCCGTACCCCGCAGTCCCCGTGATCGGCGGCCTCGCCTGGGTGAACGGCGCGCTCGCCGGCCTCTCCAGGGGCAACTGGGGTGCCTACGGGCGCTCGGTGCGGGACGGTGTCGCCAAGCTCGGGCAGGAGATCACCGACCGGGTGGCGGCGTGCGGCACCCGCACTCAGCTGGTGCTCTCCGGGTACAGCCAGGGCGGCCAGGTCACCGCCGAGGCGTACGAGAACCTCCCCTCGGCCGCGCGTGACCGCGTGCTGGGCGTGGCGTTGTTCGGCGAGCCGAAGTTCAACTCGGAATCCGCTGCCGCGGAAGGGAACTTCGAGGTCGGCAGGAACGGCACGCTCGGCAAGCGCGGCGAGTACCTGCACCCCGGCCCCGTGCTGTCCTACTGCCACGCGCTCGACCCGGTGTGCCAGGGGATTTTCGACTTCCACCGGCGCAGTGCCAAGAGGATCAACTACGACTACTCGCAGCACTTCAACTACCCCACGTTCGGTGACTACGAGAGCGGGCCGAGCTATCCGCTGCAGGCGGCGCGGACCTTCGTGAACAGGCTGCGCCCGGCACCTCCCGGCGGCGCGCCGACCGCGGTGATCACACCGGTCGACGCCGCGGTCGTGGGTGAGCCGTTCGCGATCTCGGCCGCCCAGTCGGAAGATCCGCAGGACCGGCGGCTGACCTACGCGTGGGATCTCGACGACTCCGGCCAGTTCGCGACCCCCAGCCCCGGTCCGATCGTGCACGCCACCTTCGACTCCCCCGGCGACAAGCGGATCAGGTTGCGGGTCACGAACGACGCGGGCCAGAGCGCGACCACCTACACGGTGATCAGCCTGTTCGCCCCGGACGACTTCACCGGTCCGCCGGGCAAACCGACCTCGGTCACCGCGACCCCGTCCGCCGACCAGACGAAGGCCACGCTGTCCTGGAACGCCCCGGCGGACGGCCCGCCCGCCGAGACCTACGAGGTGCTCACGTCCGACGGCGACTACTACACCTACGTCGACCACGGCGGCAGCGCGTCGATCACCCTGGACGCGGTGGACCTGCCGATGTCGTTGATGGTGCGCGCGACGAACCGGGCCGGCACCGGCGCGCCGTCCGATCCCGTGGTCGTCTCGGTGGCCGGACCGGGCAAGCCGTCCGGCGACCTGAACGAACTGTGGAACACCTACGGCGACCAAGGTGGACACTGGACCGGCGGCGACCGCACCGCGTCGGTGCGGCTGCCGGACGGACGCACCGCGTGGCTGTTCTCCGACACGTTCCTCGGCACCGTCAACCCGGACCACAGCCGCCCGGCGAACACCCCGATGCCGCGCAACACCCTCGTGGTGCAGAACGCGGACGGCAGCCTCGGCGCGACGCTGCACGGCGGCACCGCGCAGGCACCCAGGTCACTGATCGAGACCGACGACGCGGGCACGGTGCTCTGGGTCGGCGACGGCATCGTCGAGGGCGGCGCGCTCAAGGTCCTCTACAACCGCTACTCCCCGACCGGCGCCGGTGGCCTGGACGTCAAGCTCGCCGGCACCTCGCTGGCCACGTTCAGCCTGCCGGACCTCAAGCTCACCGACCTGAGGGCGTTGCCGGTGAGCGCGAACGTCGCATGGGGTTCGGAGATCATCACCGACGGCGGCTACACCTACATCTATGGCGCGGAGACCGTCACCGCCGGTCCGAGGGCGGCCAAGGTCGCGCGGTCGTCGAGCGTCGGTGGCACGTGGGAGTTCTGGACCGGCTCCGAGTGGTCGGCGCAGGAGTCCGCGGCCCAGCGGATCGTCACCGGCGTCGGCACCGCGTTCTCGGTCACCAAGATCGGCAACGAGTACGCGCTCGTCACGATGGACAGCAACACCGCGTTCAGCTCCACCGTCGTCGGCTACTCCGCGGCCGCGCCGACGGGTCCGTTCACGGCACCGCGCACGCTTTACCGGGCGCCGGAGGTGAACGCGGGCGGCAAGCCGATCATCGTGTACGACGCGAGCATCCACACCCAGTACACCTCCGGCAGCCGAATCACCTTGTCCTACAACGTGAACAGCCTCAACCCGGACGACAACCTCGCCGATGCGGGGATCTACCGGCCGCGGTTCGTGAACGTCGACTGGACGCCCGCACCGACGAACCCGGACGACCTGCCACCGGCACCGGCCGACCTGGCAGCGCGCGACAACGGCGACGGCACGGCGACGCTCACCTGGAGTCCGGTGTCCCAGGTCGGAGTCGTCTACCGGGTCTACCAACGCGACCTCAGCGCCGGACAGTGGAGCTTCACCCCGATCTCGGCGGCGTACCCGACCCCGACGGCGAACCTGGGGTTCCTGCAGGACCAGCACCAGTACGAGTTCCGGGTGACCGCGGAGGGGTTCAGTGGCGAGAGCCCGCCGTCGAACACGGCCGAACTCACCGTGCACGTCGGGAAACCCGAGGCGCCGACCCAGCTCACCGCCGTCGCGGGCAGCCTGGGCCAGATCAGTCTGACGTGGACGAAGTCGCCGAGTCCCGGTCTCGTCACCTACCGGGTCGTGCGGCGCGACGTCACGGCCGGCGAGCCGGACTTCCTGCCGATCAACTTCCCCGATCCCGGCAAGAACACCGTCACCGACAAGGACCTGACGCACCAGCACACCTACGAGTACAAGGTCACCGCGAACCGCAGCGGCCAGGAGAGCGACCCGTCGAACGTCGCCCAGGCCACCGCGTACTACGCGCTGCCGGGCGCACCGTCCAGGCTGACCGCGACCAGCCGCGCCGACGGCCAGATCGACCTCGGCTGGCAGGCACCGGAGGAGAACGCCTGGTACTGGGTCTACGTCAAGGACCTGACGATCGGCCAAGCCGACTACACCAAGCTGGGATATCCGATCACGACGTGCTGCGCGTTCACCGTCGGCCTGTTGCAGCACAACCACCGCTACGAGTTCGCGGTGTCCGCGATCAACCGCGGCGGTGAAGGCCAGAAGTCGAGTCCTGCCACGGCCACCTCGACGTACCCCGCGCCGCAACCGCCGACGGGCCTCACCGCGACGGCCGGGGACGGCCAGGTGACGCTGCGGTGGACCGCCAGCCCGACGAAGGACGTCTTCTACTGGATCTACCAGCGCGACCTCACCACGAACGAGAGCTCGCTGAGCAGGCTGCCGTTCCCGCTGTCGACGTGCTGCGAGTTCACCGCCGGACTGCTCGCGAACGACCACCGGTACGAGTTCGCGATCAGCGCCACGAACCAGGCGGGCGAGTCGGCGAGGACACCTTCGGCGGAGGCGACACCCCGCGCGCCGTTGCCCGCCAAGCCGACCGGCCTCACGGCGACGCCGCAGACCGACGGCACCATCAAGCTCGACTGGCAGGAGACGACGGCCAACGTGCTGTTCAACCTCTACCAGCGCGACGTGACGGCGGGCCAGGACTTCGTCAAACTCCCTTACCCCGTCGGTGCGTGCTGCACCTTCACCGCGGGCCTGCTCACCCACAACCACGTCTACGAGTTCAAGGTCGCCGCGGTCAACGGCACCGGCGAGAGCCCGCACTCCGACGTGGCACGGGCCACCGCCCACTTCTCGCCGCCACCCGCGCCGGGGAACCTGCTCGGCCTCGCGGCCGGCGACGGCAACATCACGCTGATCTGGGACGCGGCCGGACCGAACCTCTTCTACTGGGCGTACAAGCGGGACGTCACCGCGGGCGAGGAGTTCCAGCGGGCGACCTACCCGACCGACAGGACCGAGGTCACCTTCGGTTCGCTGGTGCACGGGCACCTGTACGAGTTCAAGGTGACCGCCGAGAACGCCGCCGGCGAGGGCCCGGCGTCGAACGCGGTGCGGGTGACCTCGTACGGCGGACTGCCGGCACCGCCAGGCGGTCTGTCCGCCACCGCCGGTGACGGTCAGGCGACGCTGACCTGGACGGCGAGCCCGACCGGTGGCGCGCAGTACTACGTGTGGCAACGCGACGCCACGGCGGGACAGTCGTGGCAGCGGTTGCCGATCCCGGTCAACTGCTGTTCGTTCAGCCCGGGCTACCTGGCCAACGGCCACACCTACGAGTTCCGGATCACCGCCGCGAACGCGTCCGGTGAGAGCACACCGTCCAATGTGGCCAGTGCGCGACCGATGCCGCCACTGCCGGCCGCGCCCGGCGGGCTCACCGCCACCGCGGGCGACGGTCAGGTGACCCTGCGCTGGAACGCGAGCCCGTCACCGAGCGTCCTGTACTGGGTCGAGTACCGCTCGAACGGCGACTGGACGCGCCTGCAGTACCCGCTGTCCACCTGCTGCGCCTTCACCGTGCAGTACCTGGCGAACGGCACGACCTACCAGTTCCGGGTGTTCGCCACCAACCTGTCCGGCGACAGCGCGCCGTCCAATGTGGCCAGTGCCAGGCCGATGCCGCCACTGCCGGCCGCGCCCGGCGGGCTCACCGCCACCGCGGGCGACGGCCAGGTGACCTTGAACTGGAACGCCAGCCCGTCGCCACGCGTGCTGTACTGGGTCGAGTACCGGGCAGCGGGCGGCAACTGGACGCGCCTGCCGTACCCGTTGTCGGACTGCTGCGCGTTCACCGTCGGCTACCTGGGCAACGGCACGACCTACGAGTTCCGGGTGTTCGCCACCAACCTGTCCGGCGACAGCGCACCGTCCAATGTGGCCAGTGCCAGGCCCATGCCACCACTGCCAGCGGCACCCGGCAGCACCTGGGGCTCGATGGACGGCAACGGGATCAAGCTGCAGTGGTGGGCGTCCACGAGTCCCAACGTCCTCTACTACGTCTACTACCGCACCGGAAACGGCGCCTACAGCAGG
>Ga0207692_10000040_pt1 | contig 39664 bp, 52 predicted proteins | sample LARL52metaG_FD_184345 | JGI IMG/M metagenome (GOLD analysis project Ga0207692, IMG submission 184345) | Corn, switchgrass and miscanthus rhizosphere microbial communities from Kellogg Biological Station, Michigan, USA - LAR L5-2 metaG... | ecosystem: Host-associated > Plants > Roots >...
CGGTGCTCTGGTTTTAATGACACCAGCTCGGCGCACGGCAGGGCACCGTCGCCACGGCCACGTTCCTGGCGACGCTGAAGACGTGGTCGAACTTCCTTGAGCACGAAGGCATCTGGACAGACTCGCCCCTGCGTCGCGTCAAGCGTGTCAAAGTGCGCCACCTGGAGCGCCAGCCATACACGCGCGTTGAGGTGGGCGCGATCTTGCAGGCTGCTCAGCACGGTCGAACCCCACAACGTGACCACCTGCTGCTCGAGCTGCTGCTGGAAACCGGCGCGCGCTCCGCGGAGATCGCCGGGCTGAAGGTCGACGACGTGAGCTTCGAGCAGCGGACAGTGCTCGTGCTCGGTAAGGGCAACCGCGAGCGCATCATCCCTGTCGGGGTCGCCAGCCAGTCAGATGGTGGCCCACTGTTTCGCGCGCTGAGGGCCTATCTCCCCATTCGGCAGCACCAGGCGATGCGGGCGCCGGAGCGCGTCGGCAAGCAGTTGCTGTTGACCGCGGCTGGCTTCCCGCTCACGCCCGAGGGAGTGACCGACATCGTCAAGCGACTCGGCAACGCCGCGGGCGTGGAGGATGCCATCCCCCATCGATTCAGGCATCTCTACGCCACGATTTACTTAACGACGTTTCCGGGTGACGAGATTGGACTGAGAAGAATCATGGGGCACCTGTCCGACGACGTGCTGCGGACGTACGTGCATCTGTCCCAGGCGACACTCGCCCAGCGAGCCGGCCGCGCATCACCAACCCAGAACTGGCTGCACGAGCGGAACGCCTAGCCGGGGATACTTGTACTTTGTTCCTGTACTTTTGTACAATTCGGACATAGCGCAATGAGAGCAGGCCAGCGTTGAGACCGCTGACCCGCTCGAGGCCGACACCTGGAGTAAGCAGGCATCAACCATGACTACCGTACTTCGCAACAGCAGACAACAGAAGGCACTGGCGCTCGTCACATCGGGCGCACTCGACCACCTGGTCAACGTCGACCCCGACCACTACCTGATCCCCTCAGCCTGCGCCGAAGGCAGCTTCTACGTCACCAGCACCCACGACTGCACGTGTCCCGACGTCACCTACAACCACGTCGCGCTCTGCAAGCACTCCATCGCCCTTCGCATCGCGCGTACCCTCGACGCCACCCGCGAAGATTCCACACCACCAGCATCGAATGGCCGCGTCATCCCTGCCAGCCAGATCGAGCGGGAGGACTAGGACCATGGCGACCTTCCTTCGTCTCGAGCTCACCGGCCGCGCCGGTGACATTGTCATGATCAACGTCGAGAACATTGAACGCATCCGTCCCTGCTGGCCGAAGGGAGCGTCGATCGTCATCTCGGACGGCCCCGATTTGCACGTGACCGCATCCTTCGACGAGCTCCAGGCCCGTCTCTGCTCTACCGGCGGCCGCACCCAGGTCTACTCCGTCGAGCACAATGACCACGTGGACGAGGCGTACGAAGCCATGCGCGCAGACCCGCTGCCATGACCATCGCTGAGCGCAGCAACACGCTGTACGCCCTCGCCAGTGAGTACCTCGACGTGCTGGCGCTGCTCGAGGATCCGGATGCCGATGCGGACGCGCTCGAGCAACAGCTCGACAGCATCGCCGGCCTGCTCACCCAGAAGGCCGACAACATCGCCGCCCTGGTGCAGCAGTTCGAGGGCATGGCCGTGTTGCGAAAAGCTGAGGCGGACCGTATGCGCGACCTGGCCGCCGCGGACCAGCGCAATGCGGACCGTCTACGCGACTATCTGCTGCGACACATGCGCGAGCTCGGCTCCGAGAAGATCGACACGGCCCGCTTCAAAATCAGCGTACGCACCAATCCGCCATCGGTCAGCCTGCTCGAGCAGATGCTGGTTCCCGAGGAATTCATGCGCACCGTGACGACCGTCAGTGTTGACAAGCGCGCCGTCCTGGAGCATTTCAAGAGTACGGGGGAGATCGTCCCTGGAGTAGACATCACGCGTTCGACCAGGCTCGATGTGCGGTGACTCAAAACTGCGGGAGTAGGTTCGTGGCGTTCTGTCTGGGAGTGGTATTCGGCGTGGGAATCATGGTCTGGCTCGGCTTGTGGGCGGATGACCGCAACCAGCGTTTTTATCAGGCGCACGAGCCGCGGAACTGGGTCGGCTGATGGAATACGCGGTCGTCGCGATCATCCTGTCGCCGTACATCTTCTTCGCGATCGGCGCCATCCGTGACGCCTGGCGGTCTCGCCACGACCCGCCTATCCCCTCCACGGGTCGTGACCCTCAGCCCTGGCCTGGTCCGATTCGTTGAGGTAGAGGTAATGGTGGATAAGTCGATCAAGACTGACGTGATTTACGTCACCGTGGACGAAGCAGAATTGAATGAACTCCGCGCCGAGGTCGAGCGACTCAATGATCTCGTCCGCTTGTACGGTAAACGAATCGAGGGCTTTTCAAGAGAAGCGGCAGAGGCCCGCGCCGAAGTCGAGCGGCTGCGGGCGGCACTCGCGAAGATAGACGAACGTGCAACCCTCATGGGGCAATACAGCTTTGGTGACATGGCCCGCGAGGCTCTTGGTAGATAGAAGTGCCGTGATATCTATCAAACACTGGCTGGCTCACCGACTCGGCTGGAACGAGGGCACGATCATCACGTGGCGTACCGACGACGCCTTGATGGTCGGCTTCGAGTGCTATGGCTGCGGCAAGGTGAGCGGCATTCACAAAGCGCCTGACTCCCTTTGGCAAACATAACTGCCCTTAGACTGTTCTCGTCAGAACGGTTTCGGTCTGACGAAGTGAAGAGGCCCCGGTAGCTCGCGGCTCCGGGGTTTCTTTGCGCCGTGGAACTGAGTGCTTCGTCTCTGTCCCCAGCGGCACGGGTTTGCGGTGGCGCGTGCGGGGCTTGCCGGCCCTGCGAAAGCAGCCATAGGGCACACCGCTTCCGCGCCGCCACAACCGAATATTAGTCACGCGCACTCATCAACCTCATCGCCAGGTCACGCCAGTAGTCACGGTCGTGCTCTGCCTTCTCGGTCTGCTGACGCGCCTCTTCAATCTGCTCGTCCTTCGACCTCAGCAACTTCCGCAGCAACCACGAGATCACGCCAGTCAGCGCCCCCAGCACACCTCCGATGGTGACGAGCGCGTTGGTATCGACAGGAACCGTCTCCACATCAAGGGCGTATCGGACGGATCGGTGCCAGCGTCGGCCGCGGCGTGAACGTCGGGCGCGGGGTGATGGTAGGTCTCGGCGTGAACGTTGGCCTGGGCGTGGTGAGTCGCTCGATCAGACTCGGCGTGTTCGTTGGCGGCCGCGGCACGGGCGTCGGCGGCACGGGAGTGGGTGGTGGGACGGTGGTGGGTTGGGGGGGAGACGGTGGTGATGTCGGGACTGGCGTGGCTGGGACTGGTGTGTTCGGTGCTGGGGTTTGTCCTGGCGGTACTGGGGTTGGCGCTGGCACTGCTGGCACGGGCGTCGCCGTAGCAACCGCCGGCACACTCGTGGACGTAGGTACTACCGGTGGTCCCGGTGCTGGGGTGTGTCCTGACGGTGGCGTGGGCGCCGATGGCGCTCCTGGCTGCGGCGTGGCCATGGGTGCGGGAACTCCCGGCGCGACTGCGGGCGGCGCTCCAGGGCTAGGCGTATCCTCAGGTTGAGGCGTCGACTCCGGGACAGCCACGGGAGTCCCGCTGGTGTCGCTACCCAGCGGTGGCGCCTCGGGCACGCTCGTTGTCTCCACATTCGCAGCGGGCGTCGCCTCGTCCGTAGCAGGTTCCTGTGACAGCTCGGGTGTCGCTACGATCACCACCGTGACCTGCGGCGGCAGGGTCGGCCTGACCGTCGGCCTCGTCACCGTGGCCACGAGGAAAGGCGTGGCGGTCGGCTCGGCGAGCTCATCTTGAGGGGTATCGTCGGGCTGGCTGACCGTCACCTGCCGCGATCCGTCGTTGTCGGCCACCTCGATCGCTACGGCCACGGGCGGCGGCGTCGGCCCCTGAACGCTCGAGGGCGGTCCCTCGGCCACTGGTGCAACGCTTAGCACGGTGTCGCCCTCATCGGTGTGACTGAGCGTGATCTGGAGCGTGACCGGCGCGTCAGTCGCCGTCGGCTCGCGCGTTGGAATCGCCGGCAGTGCGTCGACCGAACGCACTGCGCTCAGGTTGAGCACCGTCAGCATGATGATCACACCGGCTGCGCCGCAACCGAACAGAAAAGCCCACGGGCCGAGAGCGTCCCGCACCCGTTGCATACACGCCTAGAGCAAGCGCGTGATAGCCAGGCCGGCGACGAACAGCAGGATGTACTTGGGATCTGGCAAGCCGATGATCAGAAAGATGATCGACAACAGCAGGATCAAAACTGCGAGAAGCCAGCCTATGGTTACTGGCTGAAAAGCGACAGGTTGCATGCTTCCCCCTATTGCACGCCGATGACCATCACGGCCGTCCAGCCACCCCAGGTGTTCCACTCATTGGGGTCCAGGTCGTCCTGGACGTTCTTGTAGCTGTAGGCCGGGTTGGCCAGCTGGAACACCGCGCCGTCGTACCCACGTACGCCCATCCAGTGGTATAGCCTGGCACCGCCGATCTGCCCGATGCCAAGCTCGCAGAGATACGCCAGGTCGGGCCAGCCCACGGACTGACGTTGGACCACGAAGCCGTACACCTCGTACACCGTCTGCAGGTCCTGGCCGTTGCCATACGCCAGGCCATACTCGGGCGAGACGGCCGAGTAGCCGCAGATCCTGCGTAGCTCGTCCACACCGGTCCACTCGTTCCACTTGCCACCCGACGGCGCGTCGACACTCAGCGCGTTCATCACCCAGGCCATACTCGCGCAGGAGCACGTCCAGTCCGCGGACTGCCGCACGGCTGGCTCACCGCGGTCAAACGTGAAACCAGGCGCCGGCGGTGTCGGCTCAGGCCACGGCTCCGGCGCCCACTTCTTCGACGGCGTGTACAGCGCGGCGACGGTCGTCACACCAGGCGCGCCCCGTCCACCGGATTCCAGGCGATGACCGCACCAGACGAGAAGCCCTGCTGGACTTCGGTATCCGACACCTGCGTCTCGGGCGTGACAGGTACGCCCAGGTACTGGCCCTCGTCACGGTAGCCACGCCACAACTTGTAGATGGCGCCGTCGAAATTGAAATCGCCGCCCCCAGCGACACCCCAGAGCTGGTCATCAATCATGCTCATGTCTTCGCCTGCGCGACTCCAGGTCCGACGTTGTACTCAGGCATAGCGCGTGTCCCACTCCGCTTGCGTGATGGGAACCTGTTCTCTGGGTAAGAGGCCCACCGTGATATCCCGTATCTCCTGTTTGCGTTCAGACGTGGTTGCCGCGTCCTGAAACTCTGTTGCGTACTCGGCGTCGGTCTTGTCACGCATGGCGACGTGACTCGCGATCGTCGCGTCCACGGTGGCATGTTCGGCTTCGGCAAAATCCGCGGGCTGGCCGTCCTGGTCGTAGGTATGCACCACACCTTCCACCATGCCCAGACCATCCACGGTCACGCCAGCGGTCCTGATCTCTGCCTCGAGCTGGTGCAGGTTGATCGGCTTCCCGCTCGTCTTTGCCCCAAGCGTTCCGGACGTGGTCATCGGTACGTGGCCCGCAACACGAGTGATCGATTGATTCCACTCGCGGTCACCGTACCTGCAGAACCCAGGTACCACTGTACTTTGGCCGTATGCGTTGTCGCCGTCACGTTGTAGACCGCATACGCCAGAGCGATCGTGACATTGACACCCGACTGCTGAACGAACCCCGTGATCAACACCGTGCCGTCCAGCATCAAATTGAAGATCGCGTACGTCGCACCTGTCACGATGACCGACGTCGTGAACTCAAGTGTCAGACTGCTGACTGCCGTCGTCGGAAAGGTGTAGAGCATGTCCGGCATGTCGACCGGCGCCGTCGACGTTGTCGACGGGCCAACCGTGACACCAGGTGCCAGGTACGTGACGCTCACGGCGTTGCTGGCGATATCCGCCGTCGCGATCGTGCCGTCGGCGATATCCGTCGAGGTGATCGTGCCGTCGGCGATCATGGCCGAGGTGATGAACCCGTTCGGAATCGCGGATGCGGGCAGGACCAGGCCCTTGCCCGACGTGTGATCGTGCTGGTCGACCGCCTGCGCCAGCACCTGGACGTCTTCCTTTTTGAACAGGTCACTGCCGGTGGTCGCGTACGGGAACTGCAGTCCACCTGAGAAGTTCGTCGCGTTCGTTCGAGCCATATTCGATCAGACCTCCGTCAGGACTATGTCCCACTGCACTGCTTTGGTAGAATTCAGGACACCAAGTGGCCGGCGCGCAGTGTCACCTGCCGCCGGCCTGACACCAAGGGAGTGAACCCCTCGATGCCTTCTCAAGATACCCGTCTCGGGCGCCACCTGAACCCGCACGGTGACCCGACCGTACTTCGATTCTGGTCGAAGGTCCTGTGCGACATCCCGTCCGGTTGTTGGCTCTGGCAAGGTCAGCGCGCATGGAACCGCGCTGGCTACGGCACGCTGTACGTCTCGCGGCAATACCGCACGCTCGAAGAAACGTCCAAAGGCTGGATCGTCGAAATTCTTCGCGCGCGGACTACTGTCGCCCACCGATACGCGTACGAATTGCTCATCGGGCCCATCCCCGACGGCAAGATCCTCTGCCACACGTGCGACACTCCACCCTGCGTTCGTCCTGACCACCTCTTTCTCGGTTCGTATCAAGACAACAACCTCGACATGATGACCAAGGGCCGTCATCGATTCGGTCCACCGCCGCACTATTCGGGGGATGAATGGCACCGCGTTTTTGCTAATCGTCCCGCAATCAAGGGCGAGCAGCATGGCGGAGCGAAACTCACGGAAGCCCAAGTGCGCGAGATTCGGCAGCGCCGCGCGAATGGAGAGACGCTGAAGTCGCTGGGAGAGCACTACGGCGTAGCTCTGTCCCTGATCGGCAAGATTGCGCAACGCAAGAACTGGAAACACGTCGTCTAAATCTCCGTCAACGCCGTGTCCCATTGCGTGGCCTTAATGGTCATCGTTCCCCTCCACTGGCGCCCGACCTCGTCGAAACTCTGCCCGTAGCTGAGGTCTGTGAACGAGAGCTCGTGCACGCTCTCGTCAGGAAGTGTGCACACCACCGCGCCAGGCGTATCGACCGCGTCGGTTACCACCTTCTGGATCTGGCGCCGCCCGATACGCATTGGCACCCCGTCACGGCGGACCAGCCCATCCGAGCACAGGATGGTGAGCTCGACCTGCATAAATCGCTTCGGTCGCAGCGCATGCCCGATGGAGACCGCCGAGACCAGCGGCGAGGAGACATTGGTCGTGTTGTGCAGGTGCACCCTGAATTGCGCCAGTACCGCGCTGGCGGTAATCGGCATGGGCGCCATCTCGTACGTAAGCGAGTCGAACACGTTGGGAAAGGATGTCCAGACCGCCGCCGCAGGATCGAGCTTGTAGTCGATTGTCACGTAGTTCGTCGCGTTCAACTGCTGCCCGGTGACCGACAGGTGCCTCAACGACTTCACCGACGCGTGATACCCGCCGTGCCACAGCGGCAGGTCGACCCAACTATCGCCCGTGTGGAAACGGTATTGCGCGCACGCCGCGGGATTGGGGACGCACGGGTTGACCATGTAGCCGATCGTGCCGTCGCTGAACCCGAGATACGTCCTGGTATGCCCCGTCGGTGCGCCGACCTTCGAGACGAACAGCGACTGAATCGCGCGAGAGGGGAATGGATCGGACAGCGAGCCATGCCACGCGTCGACGTGCACCGCATCGAACATCTGCGCGTTGGGCACCGCGGGAGACGAGATCAGCGCCTGCTGCGACACCCACCCGCCGAACTTCGCCAGGTAGCCCGTCAGCGTGTCGGGATTGAAGATCGCGGCGTAGGCGAACATCGTGCCCACGCCCGTGAACGCGGTGATTTTGCCCCTGACGGGCGAGTCGTTGTTGACCAGCTTCTCGGGACCGACCTCGCCGATAGTCAGGTTCGGGTCGATCTTCGCCAGGTTGGTGCCGTAGGCGGTGTACAGGTCATTTTCGAACTGGCCCCACACCTTGCCGTTGTTGGCATCGGGCGCGAACTGCAGGAATGGAAAGAGTTGATGGTCGTCGCCATTGGCGTCCAGCGTGTACATACCGTCGAGTTTGGAGATGATGAGCGTGCCGCCGGCGGTGACCATCAGTGCGGTGATGACCGCCTGCTTGTCACCTGCCCTGAAAATCAGGCTGGTGTAGTTGGCTTCGTTGGTGGGGTCGGCATTGGTGTCGCACTTTCTCAGGCGATTCGTGTCGTCCGCCCACCAGAACTCGCGGCCGATCGCGGCGAACGCCAGCGCCCCGAAGGTCGCCATTGCCGTCCAGATGGTGCCGTTTGACGAGTACTGCGCGGGCCCTGCAGACAGCGCCACGAAGGCGCGCTGTACGCCGTCGAAATTGGACGTGAACACCTCGACGTTCAAGACGGCGACGCCCGCGCCGAAGTCCACCACCTGCGTCCAGGTCGCGTCGCTGTCACGCCTGAGAATAAAACGTCCCTGCGCGCAGTACAGCGTCGTGCCGAGCTCGAAGAACGTCCTGACGCCCGTGGTCGTATCGTGCGAAGTTGGCGTCAGCAACGTGATCTCGGGTCCCTTGCACCACGGCCAGACGCTCAGGTCGACCGCCTGCGCGGCGGCGTACTTCCAGTCCTGCCATTTTTCCTGAGTGCGCATGCCCATGCCGAGCACCAGCGACTCGTACGGCTCATCGCGGTCGCTAATCGGACTCATGCCTGCGTAGGAGAAATCGGGCGGCTGGACCTGATCGATGTCCTGCGTTTTCGTCGACGTGACGAGGGGCTTGTTCGGCGCCGGCGGGGCAAGCAACAACCCGACATCACCGATCTTGAAGGTGTAGGGGAATGGCGAGCGTTTGGCGGAGTAGATGCTCACGAGCGCACCGCCGGCCCAAAGGTCCGTGCCATTCTCAATGTCAGCGTCGGCGCAACCGCCGTGAAGTGCTGCCTCGAGCGGTCAGCGAACCACGCCGACGCGGCCGCCTGGTCACGAATCAGACGCTGATTCGCCGCCGGCTCGAGCAGATGGCCGAACCGACGCCAGCCCACGGTCAGCGCGGAGCTCGCCAGCCAGTCGCGTTCGATGGGTGCCTCGTCCGTCTCCAGGCTCAGCCCCACCTGGTCGCCGTACGTGCCGCCAGCAGTGCGGCAATGGTCGTACGCGCGTTTGTAGCAGCGCAGGTAGATGATGTCGCCATCGTTGAACGAACGCACGCCGGTGTTGAAGTAAAAGTCGCCGCCGTCGCGCTCGACCGCGCCGTACACCAGGTTGTCGAAGGGATCGTCCTGATTGCGGTCAGTGTCAGCGCGCAACACGCCAGCCTGGCGGACATGGTTGGCATCCTGAATCCATGGTGCGACCACGCTCAGGTTGTGCCTGACGGCGCCAGGCGTCGGGACGCACGCCACCTCAACCACCATCCAGCACTGTTTCAGTCCATCGTTGACGAGCTGGTGCAGCGTCGGCACGTCGAACGGGCCCAGGATCTCGAACCGTTCGCCCAGCCCTGTCGTGCCCAACTCCTCAAGATCCTCGTACAACATCAGCTCGAGCCCGGCGTACGTGAACGCCTCCAGATAGGCATACGTTGAGCCGCCCGCCGGCGCGATCGGCGGCATGACCCACTCCAGATCGGGCGTGATGGTGCCCGTCGACGGGTCGTAGCTCAGCACGTAGCGGTAACGGTCGTGGATCTGCACCGCGTCGGGACGGTACAGCGGACGCTCGGTGAGCAGGTCATTCTGCGCGATACCCGACTTGATCGGATAGTTTGAGCAGACCAGTTTCGTCGTGTCGCTGCCCGATGTCGCGCGCACGTCATAGCTCTCGGGCCCAATGTACGGCCCGCTCTCGACCGCGACCGCTCTTCGATACTCGGCGAGACTCGGCATGCTCAACGACTCCCTGTGCGACGGTAAGGTAACAAGACGGGTGCACTCGGAACGGACGCGCGCCCCAACGCCGGCGCGAGTCCGTCGTCGAACGGTTCGAAGGTCGGCGTCTCAGGTATGGGCTCGGGCTCCGGTCCAGGCTCGGGCGGCAGCGGCACCCCGGTGACGGTCCCGCTCGCGCGCGTGCCCACCGCGGCGAACCCGACCACCGAGTACACGGTCGTCGAGCCCGATTGAAGGCTCACCGACTCGCCCACACCCAGCGCACGCTGTGCCGCGATCCGCTGACTGCGCAGTAGACCCGTCACCTGGCTCAAGGTCCGCACAGTGCGGACTTGCTTGACCAGCGTGGCACTGACGGCCTGCAGCACCGTCAGCGTCTGGACCTTGACCTGACGGACCTGGATACTGACCGCCGTCTGGACGATGGCCGTGACGGTCTGCGTACTGGCACTGCTGCCGCGGCTCAGCGACAACGCCTGAGATTGACTCAGGAGGCGGCTCAGACGGCCTTGCCTGGTGGCGACGACGCTTTGGGCTTGCGTCAGCGCACGTGTGAGGGAGGGCTTCCGGGTGAGGCTGACGGCCTGCCCCTGCGTGACGCTTCGGGTGATGGGGATCGGCGCGCCAACAGTGTGCGCCGTGAAGTTGGTGAACCCAAACGTGGTCGGATCGGCGTGGTTGCCGTTATCCGAGTTGAAGAAGCCCATACCGGGCTTGCCCGAGGCGTAGCTCGCGTCGGTGACCGTCAGTACCAGCGTGCCGTTGCGATAGACACGGATGGTGGTGCCGTTGATGGTCGCCTTGACCACGTCTCCGTTGACGACCGTGCCCGTCGCGGTCGGCGTCAACTGCACGTAGCTCGTGCTGCTGCCGTACGCGCCGCCGTTCCACTTGTTGACCTCGATGTAGCTGTTAACCGGGTTGGTATTGAGCGTGATCTCGTAGCCCGTTGTGGAGTGCGGCGTGACCGTGAAGCGCAGTAGCAGCTCGACCTCGGTGTAGTAACCACCGTTGCCCACGGTGCTGAACACCGTGGCGCTGACTTCCTGGTCGTTGCCCCAGGTGCCTTTCAGTACCGCGATACCGTCGGTGTAGGGCGGGCTGTCCGTGCCCGACTGCACACCGAACGCCTTGTTGGTGACCGTGCGCGGGCTCGTCCAGTCCAACCCGTCGCGGCCGCCGAGCGTCCAGATGCCGCCCTCGTTGATCGGGTTTTCTGCGAGCGGAAACGTCGTGGTGTAGTAATTGGTAGGCAGGACGACAGAGCTCGTGCCGAGCTGCAGGCTCGTGCCCTGTGTGAGGCTGACCGTCTGTGTGTACTTGACGCTCTTGTGCACCGCGACCGTCGCGCTGGTGGCCTGCGTCGCGGTGACCGTGCGCTTGATGACCTGACCGGCGACGACCGAGACACTCTGTCCCTGAGTCACGCTGCGCGTCAGCGAATAGGTTGTCGAGGCGACTGCTTTGTACGCCGCGATAAACGCCGTCCACGGCACGCTCGGGCTGTCGGTCCAGGACGTCGACTGCGCGGCGCTGGCGGCGACGATCTTGTAGGCCGTCACGCTCGTGAGAGCACTGCCGCTCGTCTCGTCGCCATTGGTCGGCATCGTCCAACTATTGGTGGGCGCGCCGTGCACCTCGTTGCCCGAGCTGTAGGTCACGCCGATGGCGAGCATCACGTCCGCGGCGTTGGCGTTCGTGAGCGACGACGTAGTCACCGGGCTGGCCGAGCCCTGCTGCCCGACGGGCGTGCTACCCGTGTCCAGGATGCTGCTGGTCGGCATGCCCGAAAACTCGTAGATGTACGCCTCGGCGACGGAGTTGGTGGCCGAATTGCTCCAGGTCACGGTCATGGTCGCCGTACCGCCAGTGGCGCTCAGCACACTGGCAAAGCCCATAGAAAAATTGTCGTTAGAGCTGGTGAAGTGCTGGTGGTTGCGCGCGTCGGTGACCCACGTGCCGCCACCGGTCATCGTCATCGTCGGTGTTGCCGAAGCGCCGCCGTAGTACACGCCCGACAGCGCGATGAGGGTGTTGCCCGCCGTAGCGGACACGCTGCCGGACGCGGCATTGCTGTTGATGACTCCCTGGAGCCGCGTGCACTTGACGAAGGTCGCCACGGCTCAGGTGGCCCCTAAGTTAGCTGGATCTTGGCCGTAAATTGGATGGAGTCGCCCGAGAGCAGCGCCTGGCTCAGCCCGTCGAAGATCGCGTACAGGTTGCCGCCCGATGGCGGCGAGCCCGTGCCCGCGGCGTCGAACACCCCCACGTTGGTAATCGTCTTGGCGCCCGCAGCGGTGATGGTGCCGACCACCTGATGCGTGTCGTTGGTGACGCTGGTCGTGACCTGGGTGCTGGTGCCGCTGACGCGCGCTTCGGACGCCGGCGTCGACAGGTCGGTGCTCGACGCGGAGCCGGCGCCGGCGCCAGTGCCCCAGCCTACAAAGTGCGGCTCGGCCTGCGACGGTGTCGCGCCGATCATTCGACCGCTCATGATCGCCTTCCCGGCGTTCGGAACCAGACTGCTCATTCGCTCTCCTTGTCAATACGGGCAACGACGCCAAGCTCTTCGACCTGCCGCTCCCTGCAGTCGAGCGGACACTGCTTGTGGACGCGGCACGCGCGGATGATCCTGGCCTCGAGCGTGGCGGTCGCTGCGATCTCGGACGCCGGTTCATCCGGCATAGGTCAGGTCCTCGATGGAATTGGGGATGACCTTCGCCTCGAGCGCGGTCACGCGCGCGACCAGCGCGTTGAACTCGGCCGCGGTCGGATGCACGTCCGAGCCGAGTTTGGCCGCGGTGACCGCACCGTTGGCAATGTCGACCGTCTGGATGGTGCCGTCTGCAATCTTGGCCGAGGTAATCGACCCGTCGGCCACCGTCAGCGTCGTGAAGTCATCAGGCAGCGTGACGCTGACCAGCACGCCCGTAGCGAGTCTGCGGCTGACCGTCAGGCGTCCGGTATGGACCCACGCCCCATCCGTCTGCGAGCTCCTGGAAACGACAGCCGCGCTCGTCACGCTTACTTCTTCGGCGCCTTCGGCGGCGCCTGAAACCCGAACTTCACGGTGCCGCTCGGACCACTCTTCTTGCCCACGACCGTCTGCGGCTTCGGCTTGCTTTTAGGCATCAGTCACCTTCGTCCCCGACTTTTTGACCACGACCGAGATCGTGCGACCGTGCTGCGCTTCACGGTTGTCGCGACGCGTCACGACCTGCTCGATGTCGCGGTACGCCCGTGCGTAATCGGCCTCACTCTTGATGCCGGCCTCGCGCATCGCCTCCTGCCGCGGCATGCTCAGAAACTTCCGCCCGTCGATGACGCCAGATGCCCCGTTGTCGTCAGGCACTGGCTGGCTCCGGCGCGGGTTCGGGTTCCGGCTCAGGTTCCGGCTCAGGAGCAGGATCGGGCAGCTCGTCACCCTCGTCTTCAGGTTCCGCTGGCGGATCAGGTGTTTCGCGCATGACTGCCTCCTAGAACGTGGTCACGGTGAACAGATTGCTGACCGACGTACCGCTGGCGTTGGTCGCCTGGACGCTGAACCAGTACTGGGTTTGCGTCGTCAGACCGGGGACGGCAATCGTTTGCGCCGCCGCCGTGGTACCGGCCGCAGTACTCGCCACCGCTTGTGTCGTCCCGTAGTTCACGCGACTCGACGTGACCGTCGCATCGAACACGACAGACACGCCAAAGCTGGTTGTCGTCAGGTTGACGGGATTGATGCTCAGCATTTTCGGCGCACCCGCGGGACCCGACTGCGTCACCGCACCACCAGGCCGCGTGCCCTCGCCAGGTCCGAAGTAGCCCTGCGCTGCGTTGTTGGGCCAGCCGGCCGGCTTCGCCGTCGGACCGGGTGGTTCGTTGCCCGCCCAATCGATCGGAGTGTGCGTCCACAGACCACCCGCGGCGCCGATCTGCGCGGCGATCGTGCCGCTATCGACCGGCACTGACCTTGTCCTGCCGCGTCTTCGTCTGCTGGTCGATCAACTCGCGACGCTCTTTATCCCGCTGCTCGAGCGCGTCCTGCTTGCGCTTGTCGATCTCGCGTTGCTTGTCGGTCTTGCCGCGCTCGGCCTGATATGCCACCAGATCAGGAATATCCTGCTCAGCGCCGCGAGTGAAGCCCTTGCGTTCGTACGTCTCGTCGTTGGCGATCGGCGCGATGAACTCGCCCCCGCCGTTCGGGTTGGTCCAGGTGACGTAGCGGTTCGGGTCGATCTGCGGGTCAGGACCGTCCGTCGCATCGACGTACAGGTTCGGCTCGAGCGCGAGAACTTCCTTCGGAGACGCCGCGGCAGGCGGAAACTTGTACTCAGTGTCGCCCTGCTTGATCGGCGGGGCGGTCGGACGTGGGTCCACCAGGATGTCCCCGCTCCCCGGCGACAGATTCTCGTCCGGTTTCCTCGCCCCGCTCGCTGTGCTCGCCTCGTGCTGGTGTTCCCGCTCGAGCTGCTGATGCTCGTGTTCCTGCTGTCGCAGACGTTCTTGTTCGCTCTGACGGCTTTCGTGTTCTGCCATATACGGCTTCCTCCGAAGGGCGCTCTTTGATGACGGGATCGGGATACGGCCCCTGTGGCGGATCGGGATACGGTCCTGGCGGCGGATCGGTCTGCTCGGCGTGGAACGCCTGCAGCTCGGTCAGCGGCTCGATCGGACCAGGATTGGGAATCTCGGCGACCGCTCTCGCGAATGCGCGATCGTTAGCGTCCTGGTCGCGCTCTTTATCGTGCGCGTGCCACTTCTCTTCCCGCTCTCGCTCGTCAGCGCGCGCTTTCTGCGCGTCGGACTGCTCGGCTCCGCTCATGCCGCACTCCCTGTCGGCGAACCGCTACGTGTCACACGCCGTCGCGACTGCTCCATCGGGTCGTAGCCAGCTCCCTGGAAAGGTTGACCACTGCCAATCTTGGCCTGCAGCGACTCGATCGATTCCGTCTCGGCGGTCTCCACGCCACGCAACAACGCCGCGTCTCGCGCGTCTTCCCGCGCTTTCGCCCGCCGCGGCAGAACGACGTTGATGTCGAGACCGGTGCGCTCTTTGATCTGCACCAGGTAGTCGCGAATCTCTTCGACCGAGTAGTCGTCGAACGTCGTCTCGAGCGTCAGGTCGCGGTGCTGCTCACTCGAGCGGCGAATGGCGTTGATCAGCGCCGCCTTCTCACGCTGCATCTTGAGCAGCTTCGGATACTCGACCGTACGATAGCGTTCGGCTTCACTGACGCCGTCACGACCAGGCGTCTCGGACAACAGGTGGTAGCCCTTGTCCTGGTAGTAGGCGCGGTTCTGCGGGTCGCCTTGCAACCACACCACCGCGCCGTCAGGTTTCAGGTACTGGCGTTGCGGATAGTTGTAGTTCTGGCCGCGGCGCGGCTGTGTCGCAGCGGGCGCCGTCTGATCGAGCAGCTTGTCGAGAAACTCGTTACCGGTGACGCTCGGCGACGCTTCCGTGGTAGTCATGCCTGGACCTAAGAAGCCCCATTCAAAAGCACGCCCCACGTATCGCGCATCTCCTGGTGGCCGTAGATGACCTCGACCGCGAGCTTCCAGGCGAACACGTCGATGTCATAAAACACGTGCGTCCGCGGCGTCCTCTGGACGACCAGCGCCAGCGCGTCGCGATGGAAGATGGCGTTGTTGGCTTGCCCGGCCGCTGGTTTGACCAAATTAGTCGTAGTTTTCAAGGTCAAACCGTACATTTCGCCTAACGTTCCGTTTTTGACCGGCAGGTTGCTGGTACCGACATATAACGCATTGCTCCAGCGATCCAGCGCCAGCTTCGAGACCTTCTCGGCGGGCGACATGACGAAGAAACGGTCGTCTTCGGGCACGTCCTGGTCGTCCAGCAGCTTGATTGCCGCCAGCACGTTCGCGTCCGTCGCCGCGGTGCCAAGCGTACCTACGACCTGCGAGAAACCCGCGAAGTCTGAGGCGAGCTTGGTATCGATGTCTTTCGACACGGCGTAACCGAGCTTGCGCTGGTACTCACTCTGCAAGTCCACATTGCTCTGGACCTTGACGATGTCCTCTATGCCCAGCGCGGCGTAGGACCAGATGTTGAGCACGATCGTCGTCGCGGTCTCGGCGACGGTCTCGTACGTGATGGCGGTGTTCTCCGCCTTCGCGCGAGCAGCGAGGTTGCCGATGCTGGCGACCTTGACGCTTTTACCAACCGTCGCGTCGGCCTCGTACGCGCGGTTGACGCTGGTCGCGATGACCAGGTTCGACTCAGTCGCCCTGAGGACCTGCTTGCTCCACACGTCAGGGGAGAAAACCCCATCGGCAATAGTTTTATCAACGAACTCCGTCGCGCCCGTGGCCATGGGTACTACCCCCTTCAGTGGTACTTATCGCTATCTCTGAGTAAGGGGGATGCCACGTGTAGATCTATGGCGCACCCCCGGTTTTGGTCGCCCGTTCTCATCGAACAGGGCTTCGTATTCGCGCATGGACATCGCCTCAATCTGTTCGTCAGTCACTTCGCGGACGCGACCGGGGGTTCCACCTTCGCGCTCGGGGACTGGCTCGTCGCCATTGACTTCCGACAACACCGACTTGCGTAGTGCAGACTCGCGGCGGGAGATCTCTTTGTCGACCTCGAGCCTGGTGCGCGCCTCGGCGATGTACTGGAGATACTCGGCGACCCCTTGGGCTTGTCCTTTTCCTTCTCCGAAAACCTTGCCCGCTACCTCCCGCTGGATGGCTTCGGGTAACGATTGTTGGAACAATACGACACCGTCCATAAAAGGACCAGCCTGCTGAATAGCTTGCTGCTGGGCGATGCGGTCCTGATACTCACGCTGCGTCAGCTCACCGAGCGTGTACAGGTCATTGTTCTGCGCCGCTTCGAGCTTGGCCTGCTCGGCGCGCTGCGCTTCCTGCTGCTGCAGAATCTGACGAGCTCGTAGATCTGCTCTGCTACCGATGAAGCCGCTGAGCGTCTCGTCTTTCTCGAGTTGCTCCTTCGGCAGGTTCTTGGCGAGCAGCTTGAACTTCTCGACGGGATCTTTGATGTCGTCGAGCTGCGCCAACCACTCCGGCGGCGCTGCTGGCTCTGACTCCTCGCCTGCGAGGACTGGAGTCTCGGCCTGGCTTGTCGCCGCCGAAGTGGGTTCAGGAGTTGGCGCGGATTCGCGACGACCGCGAGAACGTCGCGGGGCTGGCGCCTCTTGAGGCTCCGCCTGCTCGCGCTCCGCGAGCGTCTCGTCCAGCAGGTCAGGGTGAATGCCGCGTTCGGTCTCGGTCATTTGTTGGACTTCCCCGCAGACCGCATCGCCTTACCTGTTGAGATACTCAATGGCTCGCTGAAGCAACACGGGGTTTTCGCGCAAGAGTCCCAAGGCAGTGTTGCAGTGGTGACAAAGGACGCCTCGTACGACGCTGGCCTGATGATCGTGATCGACATGGAAGCGCCTCCCGGTGCCTTCCCACTCCTTGCCACAGATGTCGCAGGGTCTGCCATCGAGAAAGGCCAGATCAACGCCATAGTGCTTCCTGTAGTAACTGGTCCTGCGATACCGGCGAGTCCGTTCCGGGTAGGCCACTTTGGCCTGGTTGCTTCTGTAGGTTTTGCACGCGCCACAGTACGACTCGCCGTTCTTGTACCGCTTCCGAGTTTCTGCCATGTCATGCCCACGCGTACAGACCTCCTGCAGCGGTGCGCCGAGCGTTGATCTCTCCATCTTGAGAGGCTAGGCAGCGCAAGTTGCGTTTCATGGCTACTTCTTATTTACAGGCCGTTGCGCTGTACGAAGCGCCATGGCAATCGCCTGCTTCTGTGGACGGCCGGCCTTCATCTCACGTCGGATGTTGGAACTGATCGTCTTCTGTGATGATCCCTTCTTGAGCGGGCTCATCGCTTGACTGTTCCCATGCTGGTCGGAGCCGCGAAGCCCGGAAGCGTCGCCTTGATCTGGGCAAGTGAATCCTGAGGGTCAAGTCCGTACTTCTCTTGCATACCCTGCAGCACCATCGATTGCGTTGACGGCGCGGCCCGCTGAAACTCCACGCTATTTAACTTTGTGGGAGTCGGGATGGCGTCCAGCACGCTGCTCATGCTGGCCTGGTTCGCCGCGGGATTGCGGATGTCGTCGATCATCTGCGACAGGTAACCCATCCCGCCCTGCGTGTTACCGCCCGCCGTGCCCACGCCCGCGACCGTGTTCGGCGCCGAGAAGCCCGCCACACCGCCGCCCGCCAGCAGGTTGCCCATTTGACCGATCGCCTGCTGCTGCCGGAATGGGTTGGCTTGCAGGTCGGCAGCCTGTTTGATCAGCCCCATCTGCTGCGTATAGGTCTGGTTCTGCGCGCCGAGGGTTGACTGCCCAACCTGCGGCGCATTAACGCCAGCGACGCCAGCCTGACCAGGCATGCCCGGCTGGTAGTACTGGCCGTACTGCGTCGCCAGGTCGTTCGCCTGGGTGAAATACTGGTTCTGCGCGGCGAGCGTCTCCTGCTGTCCAGGATTCCCTCCGTAGCCATATGCCGTCAGCGGCGGTAAGCCCTGTGATGCGCGGGACTGGTTGATCGCCGCGTTCGTCGCGTTCGTCCACGCGTTCAGCGCCTGGTTCGGGTCGCCGCCGAAGCGCGTCATATACGCCTGCTGCGTCGCCTGGTCCTGCTGGAAGAACGTCGAGCCGTCATTGGCGACACCTGGCTGCGCCACCGGCGCCGGCGCCTGATACATGCCCGTCACGCCCGACTGCGCGATGGCCGCGTTCTGCGCCGCGGTGTTCAGGTTGCTGTAGCCCGTCAGGCCCGCCAGCGTCTGCTGCGGCATGCCGGTCGGCGGCGCCTGCGACAACTGCATGAACTGCGCATACGGGATGTTCGTCGCGTTGTTGGTAAAGCCGCGGGCGGTGGCCTCCTGCAGGCCCATGCGCTGGATCTGACCGCTCGGCGTGACAATGGCGTACTGGGTGTTGCCAGCCATGTTCGGGTCTTCGGTTCTCACCCACGTTCCAGGCGAGTACTGCGATTGCCCTGGTGCGGCAAAGACGCCCGTCAAGCCAGCGTTTGCCGCGGCAATCGAGTTGTACTGGTTCTGCGCCGCGAGCGACTGATCGGCATTGAAGCCCGACTGACCAGGGATGTAACCGATACCGCCCTGAAGAGTCTGCGCGGCGAGATTGGGAATGTTCGCCGGCGCGGGCTGGCCGACGCCGAAATTCTGGCCGTACTGCTCGGCGACCGAGTTGGTGTACGTCAGGTTGAACTGCCGGATCGCTTCCTGCGCGGCCGAGGCATTGCCGGACGCCATCGCCTGCAGCAGGCCCTGGATCGAGTTTCCGAGTTGCGACGTATCGGCGGCCACGGGAGCACCTCCTGAACCTGGGTATGTCGTGCCGGCGTACGCCGCCCGGCCCGCGGGCGTGTCCTGGTAACCCGCTGCGTTAAGTGCCGCGGTACTGCCCTGGGGATTGAAAGGAACTGCCATCAGACCGGAATCAGCGGTAGCGGCGGCGCGACGAAGCCATTCGCGGCGTTAGCCCCGACCGATGGCGCGCCCACCGCGCTGATCATGCCCTGCAGCCAGGCAGGGTTATACAGACCAGGCGTCGTCGGCGCGCCCTGCGCCGCGACAGGCGTCTGCCCCGCGGCGATCGCCCTGCCCTGCGGCGTGTCCAGCAGACCTCGAGCTCTCAATGCTGCACTACTAGCCTGCGGGTTGAACGCGCTGCCACCTGGACTGGCCTGGTTCGCTGCTACTGCGGCAGGGTTGGGCTGCACGTTTGTTTGCTGCACGCCCGCCCCCGGCGCCGTCACCGGCGCGACCATGCCATTCACACCCTGCGATTGCGTCGCGGCCTGCGTCGCCGCGACTAGCGGATGCTGCTGGCCGGTCTGCTGCTGCCACTGCTGGAACATGCCAGCCAGCGCTTGCTGTGCCTGCTGTGCGATCGTCGGATCGCCAGAGATCTTCGGGTCGGCAGCTTGGACCATGCGCGCCGCGGCGTCGTACGTCGCGTCGCCACCTCCAAGCTGGGATGTCCAATCGGTCAGCCCTTGGACCAGCCCCTGCCCGATACCCGCGGGCAGGTTCGTCATCTTGCTGCCGGCCGCCGAGCTGATGATGCTGTTGAGCGCGCCAGTCGCCGACTGCACGCGCTGGTTGAGCATCCCGGCGCCCGTCTGCGCGTTGGTCGCGGTATTGCTCAGGACCGTCGACGCCGCATCCGCCCGCGTCTTCTCCGCCGCGATGTCGTTGGTCATCTTCGCGTTGGCGGCGTTGATCAGCGCAACCGCCTCGTCCTGCGAGATGTCCCCCTTGACGACCTGGCCCGTCAACTGCTGAGCCATGTTGTGGAGCGCTTCCGACGCCACGACACGGCCCTTGTTCTCGACCCACTCCCACTGACCAGTCTTCGCGTTCCACTGCTGGATCTGCGGCGCCGTCGTCGACTGCGTCCCCTGCGTCGTCTGCGGCGCGACGTAGTTCGGGTTGGCGTGCTCCGAGATGACGTTGCCCTTGTCGTCGCGGTAGATGATCGTCTTGAGCGTGGTGCTGTTGTCGATCGTCGCCGGCGCGGTCGTTCCCGGCGGCAGCTTGTACGACTTCGTCTCGGGGTCGTAGACGAGCGTGACGTTGCCGCCAGGTGACGCCTGGGTGATCGTCGCCGGCGGCTGCGTGCCCTGCAGTTTGGTGAGCTGCTTGGTCGGGTCTTTCTCTTTCGGGTCGAGGGTGTAGATCGAGCCGTCGGGATAGGTGACCACCTGCAGCGGCGTGTTCGGGTCAATCGTCTGCAGCAGCGTGAGCTTGTCGGCGTCTTTGTCGTACGAGTAGACGCCCTGAGACGTGGTGACGATCTGCTTGCCGTCGTTCTGCGTCGACAGCGGATGGAACGACTTGTCGCCATCGTCGACCATGCCCACGGTCTTGCCGTTGACCTGGACGTTGGTGAACGTGCCCGACGCTTTAGAGTTGGGCTCGGGCGACAGGCTGGCCGCGACCTTCTGCGACTTGGGGTCGAACAGCCCGACAACCTGCGACTTCGGGTCGGCAGGGTCGCGGTGAATCGGCGTCCAGGTCGTCGGGTCGCCGAGTGTCGTCGTGTCGCCCTCAAGCTTGAACGGGGGCGTGCTCGCCGGCGCCGCGGGGTCGCGGACATACACCGCGGGTGTCGTCTTGTCGTCGGCGGGGATCGCCTTGCCATCTTTGTCGAGGCGCTCGAGTCCAGCCGCGGGAGTGGCCTTCGTCGTACCCGGTGTCAGGTTCTTGGTTGGCGCCTTCAAGACAGTGATAGCGGTGCCACCCTTGACGCTCGGGTCCGCGACGTCGCCGACTTCCATCGTGTCGGTCTGCGTGCCGTCGGCACTCTGGATCGACCAGACCGTCGAGGTCTGCGTTCGCGTTTTGACGGGATTGCCTGTGTCTGGATCCTTTGTGGTTGTCTCGGTGTACTGGGGCTCCCGTCCCACCACGCGCCAATCACCCCGACCGACCCCGCTCAGGACCTCGTCAATGCTGTGGTAATTGGCCATCAGTCCCTATACTCCCGCCCAGCAAAGAACCCCGCGCTGGGCTACGGCCGGGGTCACGGCACCACAGGGGATAACTGCGATGCGTACACAGTCTAGGGCGATCTCGTGATCGCGATCTCGCAAGGCGAATTCGTCGCCTTCATCGTTGGCCTGCTCGTCATCGTCGGCGGCATCGCCACGCTGATGATGAAGCCCCCAACCGAGGAGCTCAGACTCGCCGAGTTGGCGCGCGCCATGCCGCGTATCCGTCAGCAGATCCACACTCGCAACGTGCGTAATGCGCAGTGGGCAGTCATGTCCACCCGCAAGAGGGTGCTGTATGTCGGCGGAGCCATTCTCTTTCTGGGTTGGCCGATCTGGGGACTGGCGTTCCTGGTGCCGTACTTCGTGCATCTGCCCTAGGCGCCTTCCGTTCCGCCCAGATAGTACGGTTCAGGTACCGCCTTCTTTTCAATGCGCGACCGCCACGTATCGCGGTCTGCTGCCCACTTATTGATCATCGTCTCGCGTGCATCGCGGTTCGCGCGCTGGACAGCATCGCTCAGGTACTTGTTGCGCGCCGTGACCGAGCGCGCCGCGACGAAGTCTGGGCTACGCGTCTCGCTCGCGACGTAGCGCTTGATCAGATCGCCACGGACCTTCTTGAAGTCCTCTTGCTCCGCTTCGGTGAGTTTCACAGAGCCGGACGGCACATTGACCGCACTGGCTATGTTGGTCACCCCTACGCCATTGTCCCGCAGCACCTTGAGCGTCGGGTCGTCCTGTTCGACCGTAGTACGCAGCGGGAGCACGCCGGCAGCAGCACCGGTCACCGTTGGCGAGACCGTATCCCCGAGCGCATTGGTCCGCGCCGGCACGGTGCCGGCCGTCACCGGATTGGTGGCGGCCATCGCATCGAGAATGCCCTGCATGCCCTCGCGCGGGTTGCGATTGACCATGCCCGACATGTTTTCCAGCTGGCGCCCCATCGCGCTGTAGGGCACGAAGCTACTTGCTTCTGACTCGAGGAGCTTTTGCCCGTACCGTTCGGGATCGTGCAAGGCGTTCGTGGCATCGCTCAGACCCTGCAGAAACGTGTTGTCCAGCACATACCGACCCATGCTCGTCACGGCCTTGCCGACCTGGTCAGGGTCCATCGGCTTGCCCTGGCTGGATGCCTCGGTCGCGATCGCGGCCATCGCCATTGGCCAGCCATATGCCCCAAAGTTCTGCATGGGGACGTAGACCGCGCCGCCGTCTGACTGTGGCAGACGCACGCTCCACTCACGCCACCCGTTTGGCAGCGTGCTACGCACATCCGGGTCGTCGGGGTAAGCGCCCGTGAGCATGCCGTGCGCGCCCATCCACGTGGCCACGCCGAATGCCGCAGTACCCAACGACGCCCGTGCGGCGCGGTCGAGCGCCAGCCCTGGGTTACCACTTCGAGCGGCGTGCACCACGCTTGCCCAGCCGAGTGGCGACAGCCCCATCCCCTGCGCCGTGATATTGGCCGGCGTCTTGGTAAACGGCAGGACCTGCGACTCGGCGAACCGTAGCGCACCACTGCCCTCGAGTGCTTTGCCGGCCTGTCGCCCGATGAACGGAACCTGGCGCTGCTCCTGGAACACGACTCGCGCGGCCTGGTCGTTGGCTTCTTTGACCAGTTCGGGATGCCGCTCGAGGTTGGCCATAATCGCGCCGACACGCTGTTGGAGTGCGGGCCCTTTGAAGCCTTCCTGCAACGCCTTGCGCGTCGCCAGACTGTTGGTGAAGGCGCTGGTTGCTCCACCGCGGAACAGCACATCCGATGCCTGTAGCATGCGCAGCGGCATCTCGATGGCCGAGTCGGCAATGGCACCGCCTTTCGTGCCAAGCATGCGTCCGACGACTGGCAGCAAATCAGAACGGAAGCCAGCGCCGATGTGCTCGAGCTTGCCCGCGGTTTGCGGGCTGACCCCGGTCCGCAAGATCTCGAGCGCGTCCGGCACGCTGCTGATCACGCCAGGCACCCAACTCTTGACCATGGGCAACACTTCACCGAGATACCGTTGTCGGCTCCCGCCGCGAAGACCAACCCGCGCGGCATCGAAACCACTGGCGATCACCTGCTGTGGTATGGCCGTCGCACCGTTGACCAAGTTGCCGGTGGCATTGACTAGATGCGTAGTTGTGCTCGAGAGCAAGCCCGCCAGACGCACCGTATTCGCGCGTTCCAGCATGGTCGGCGTCGGCCGTTCTTCTGGCGGGGCATGCCGGCCACGCTCGAGCAGAGCATCTAGTTGATCGCCGGATGTTCCAGACGGCACGTCGGTCAGGCGACGGCCAGACGGGTTGATGTCGAGGGGGGCGGCGCTACTGGCGACGTTGAGGGGTGCTTCACCGGCAACAGTGGTCGACAGGGGACGCCCCCCGCTCGAGGGCGATCTTGGAATCGGCGGCTCTTCGGCCGGTGCGTAGCGACCTCGATCTAGCAGATAGTCCAGCCGGTCGGCGCTCGTGCCTGCAACTGGGGCACCGAGACGACGGGACGGAGTTATATCCAGGGGTGCCGCACCCCCAACCGTGGCTGGCGCGCGGAAACTGGTCGGCGCTGCGTTCGACAGACGCGCCAGGTAGTCGTCTGCGCTTTCACCCGCTTGCCTGGTCGTCGCCAGCGCTACCTCGGGTGGAGCTAATCGATCGATGGCCTCCAACCCAGCATTGACAGCGGCAGTCGCACCCCGCGCCGACGCACTGACCACGCTAGGAATGGCGCGCTCGAGCGCGATCGGTCCGATGACGTTGGCCACCTGGCCCAGCACGCGCGCCGCGTTCGGATCGATGCCACCCGCGGTCAATGCCGCCGAGACGGACTGCGATAGGTCCCCTTGCCCACCACCCATGGCCGTCTGGCCAACACCAGTCTGCGCCAGGCCGAGGGTCCCCTGGGCGAAGGCGGCCCAATCACCCCTCCTCGCAGCAGCGACATTCTGCTGGAACTGCGCCGCCATGTCACTGGGCTCGGCTATCTGCTGTTGGCGCTGTTGTTCGATGGTCTGCAGGCCAGCTTGGGCACCGCGCAGGGGTGCCTGCAGGTCTGACACGGTGCCCCCCATCGGCAACGGCAGGTCGCCGACAACCTCGAGCGCTCTGGGCCCCAGTTGATCCAGCGTGTCTCCAATCGCCTGTCTGGCTTGCGCCACCGTCGCCTTCAAGGGGAGGCTGTCGATGGTGTCCTGCACCTGCTGCCGCATTTGGCTGGCGGACGCCGCTGTGCCACCGAGCACGGGTGCAGCGTCCTGGGTTGCTTCAGCGGCACTCTGTGCGGTTCCCTGCGCTGCCTGCCCAACCGCGTCACCCGCCCCGCTCAGAGCCTGCTGCGCGCCGCCCAGCACCGGCGCCGCAGCATTGATTACCTGACTGGCACCCTGCTGCGCGCCGCTGACCGCACCCTGTGCTGCCTGGCCCAGGTCGTCGGCGACGGACCGCACCGTTGAGCCCGCGGCACTCGCCGCTCCGCCCAGGATGGGCGCCACCTGGACCGCGCCCTGCTGTGCCCCTTGCACGGCCCCCTGCGCCGCGCCACCGAGCGCCGACGCTGCACCACCCACTGCGCTGCCAACACCACCGAGTGCCTCGCCAGCCGCGTCCTGCGCCGTCTGAATCAGGTTCGGACCCGAGTAGCCATGTGCCGTCGGCTGACCGTTGGCGTCCTGCATCCCGCCCATTACGATCGGTGGCTTCGCCGCTGGCGTGGTCGGCGCGTTGACCGTCGCGTTCGAGCTCGTCGTGTTGCCGCGGTTCGGCACCGTCGGGTTGTTGGCAAAGAGCGCCCCCTGCGCCTGGCCCATCAGGTTTTCCATCTGGGCCGGCGTCATCCACTCGCTGCCGCCCTTGAGATCCAGACCCGAACGTCCCACGTGAAACGCACCCGACTCGGGGTTGTAGCCGTCCGCGAAGTAGTAGTGACCGGGCGTGCTGATCGTGACGGGGTTACCCGTCTGCGCCTCCTGCGCGTACGCCGCCCAATCTCGGCCGACGACCTTCGTATCAACGCCCAGGTTTGACATTAGCTTCTGCTCGCTCGCGATGCCGGCCATGCCACCACCCGAGGTCCAGCCCACCGTCTTCGCCAGGTCCGTCGCCTCGCGCAATGTGGGGTTCCGTCCAAACTTCTCGGCGAACCTGACCGCCGCCGCGGGACCGCACGCCGCGTACGCTTCGTCGCTGGTCAACTGCGAGTCGCCGAACTGACTGATGTCGCGATAACCCAGGTCCGCGGCTCGAGCTTGCGCGGTCGTGACCGGCGCCGATGGCGCGCTCGACGGTCCTGCACTGCCGCCAGGCAACTGACGGTAGTTGCCCATCGTGTCGATCAGACGTTGCGGGTACTGCGAGCTGTTCTCGCTCAGCGGTGCGTACGCGTGCTGCTGGCTACCCTGCGGTCCCCACATCACCGAGCCGACCGTGTCCTGCGCCTTCGGGTAATACTCGGACGTGATCAGCTTGTAGAACGCTTCGGCGCCCGCCTCTTTGGTGGCGTAGTGCCCCCATCGACCACCAGGCGTCCCGCCGTACGCACCACCCGAGATGTCCCAGATGTTGTTCGACTGGTTCTGCATCGGCGCGATGTTCGGGTCGCCGTACGCCGATTCATTCTTGGCGACGCTCAGCGCAAACGCGGGATCGACGTTGTACTTCACGCCCATGTCCCAGATCGTTCCGCCGATGCCCTCGAGCGGCGTGCCCTTGACCACCGCTTCGGCCTGCGCGCGGGAAATGGTCGGCCCCTTGTTGATCGGCACGTTGTAGTTCGCAGGGATGCTGCCCGATGGGCCGTTCGAGCTCGGCGCCTGCACCTGTGTGTTCGACAGACTCGTGTCCGCCGCGGGTGGACCGCCCAGGACATCAGCCTGCGCCGCTTGCAGTGGCGTAATCGATGTGATGACCGGGCGATTCGCGTTCGCCGTGCCGCCCAACACTGGCGGTTGACCGAGCTGCTGCACGGCGGTGCCGCCACCGAGCTGGACCAGGTTGTCCACGTGCTGGTGCAGCGCGTCGGAGATGCCCGCCTGCGCTTGCTGCGCACCGCCAAGTACCTGCGTACCGACCTGCTGTGCCGCGTCGGCAGCGTTCTGGCCTACCTGGATGACCGCGGGACCAGCCTGCTGCCCGAGCTGATCGACATAGCTGTGCAGCGCCGCGCCGACCTGCCCAGGATCGGGTGTCTGAATCTGCGGCAGTTGCTGTGCAGCTTGCTGGATCGGCGCGATCGTCGCCGTCTGTGCGGCTCGAGCACGAGTGATCGCCTCGTCCGCGGCCTGGTGCAACTGGTCGTTGATCGACGCACGCCAGTCGTCCAGCAGCATCGTGCCAGGCATTTATGCTCCTGCGCCGTACTGCGTCGCCTGCTGCTGGTGCAGCCTCAACGCGTACGCCGTCGCCGCGTCGGGCGTGTTGAAGATGCCGAGATGCTTGCCGGTCTGGCGGTACTGCGCGATCGCGTCGCGGTTCGAGAGGATGCGCCCGTCGTCACTAACCGTAGGGATGAGCACCTCGTTCCCATCGTCGCCTTCGAACGAGATCGACCGCACCGTGCTGATCGTGCCGTCCTGGTTACGCACCACAGGTCGCGTATCCAGGTTGACGTTGCCCGGCTCGACCAACCCTGGCACCTGCTCGCTGGCGCCCTGACCAATCCTCGAGAGCGACTCTTGCGGCGACGGTGGAGTGAGCGGTACGACCGCCTCAGGACCAGCTTCCCCGATCAGCGCGAGCGTCGGCTTCGTCACCACACCACCCGATGCCATCGACGGCAGAGGTTGCCCGTTCGGCCCGAGAATGACCGGCGCGGACGCTGTTGGAGCAGCGCCGGGCACTGGTCCTGGCGCCAGCGGCATCGGTTGCGGCGCGAGTGCTGCTGGCGGCGCCATTGGCATCGGTGGTGGTGCGGGCGCCGCTGGCGGAGGCAGCATCGCCATCGGAGGCGGCGCAGGCATCGGCGCGGGCAGCGGTTCAGGTGGTGGCATGGGTGGTGGCAGCTTGACGTTGAGGCGGTCTGCCACCTTCAAGAACTGCTTCGGGTCCCGCTTCGCTTCAGCTTGCAGCCACTGCCGATCCTTCGGATCGCCGCTCAGGAACTTCTGGCGGTAGACGTTGTCGAGCGCCTGGTTGGAGACCTGCGCCATGTCAGGGTGATCAGCGTTGTCGCCGAAGATGCCCCTGGCAATCTCGGGCGCGTCGCCGTTCACCTCCGCGGTGATCTCCGACTGCAGCCTGACGATCTCGTTGCGCTGGTTCTGCTTGGGGCGCGTCTCTGTCGGTTGCTGGCTCGGCAGCAGACCATCTTGCGACGGAGGCTGAACCGACACGTCCTGCTGCGGCAGCATCACGCACCGCCTTGCTGTTGCGGACCAGCTAGCGCCACGCCGCCCGGCGGGATGGTTCCACCAGGTTGCTGACCACCAGCGATGACCTGCCCATACGGCGGGGCACCGGCACCTGCCCCGTTCGGCGCTGTTGCCAGCGCACCCAGGTCAGGCACGCCACCAGCTCCAGGAGCTCCGCCTTCAAACACGCCAGGTTGCGGTTGACCGCCTGGTCCCAGCGCGCCCTGCACCTGACCCTGCAGCGCGAGCTGCTCGGCGTCCTGCGCCTCTTGCAGCAGGTCACCGCGGCCAGCGTTCATGAACACCTCCGCGTCCAGCCACTTCTGGTAGGCCGGACTGGCGCGGATACGGTCCCGCGCGATGGAACGCCGAATCTCGTCAGGGTTGTCGCCCAGGAACGAGACAGCCTCATCTTTGCCGTACGTACCCGCGGCCAGTCGCTCGTGTGCGTAACGCGCCTGGATCATCTCATCGGTCGGGAGCTGGGCCTGCACTTCCCACTTGATGTGCATGGGCCGCTCGAGATCGCTCGGCCCGAAGCCAATGAACTGCGCCGCGTCCTTGCCCGAGCCGACGTTCTCGCCGCCGAAGAACACCCACACCTTCTCGTTCGCCCGCTCACGGACCAGGCACCAGAGTTTCTCCGTCTGGCCGTGTAGCAGTTGCTCGAGCCCGTGGCGTACGGGCCCTACTCGAGTACGCGTGAACGACAGGATCTGACTGATGGCGAAGCCGGCGCCCTCCATGCCAGAGAGCGTGGTGACACGCGGGGACTCGAGGTCGCGGATGGCCTGATCGATCAGGCCCATGTGCTTTTCGAGGGTGGCCGCATCGGCGTACTCGATGCGCTGCAGCTGGCGACCAGGCGGCAGGTTCAGGATCTCACCAGGGTGCAGGCTCAAGTCCGTTTGTTCTCTGGGCAGGCCGTCACCCGTGCCGACCGGCGCCGCGGGACTATCGCCATAGGTCACCAGCGGGCTCATCAGGTCGCGAGCCACGTACTGCGCATGCATGGCCCTGAGGTATTGCCTGTACTTGACCAGCCACAATTTCGTCCTGCCGATGCCCCACCCCACCTTGCGGTTCCGCATCCACGACATACTCAAGCCCGGCGCATAGTCGTACGGCACGCCAAACGGGTAGCGGTGCTTGAACTGCTTGACGATGTAGCCGGTGTCCTGGTTGTGGTAGTTCTTGCCCGCGACCAGGTACGACACCCACGTCTTGTCCCAGTGCTCGATGAACTGGACTTTCGTCAGCGGGCTCTGCGCCGTGCCGCTCGAGTCATCCCGCGGCACCGTGACCGCGCCGAGCTCCTCGGGCACGATGTCGCCGTTCATGTCCCTGCCCAGCCGATACTTCCTGAACGCCGACCGCAGGTTCATCTCGGTGACCTCGAGCACTTCCTCGAGCTTGCCCCCCGAGCGCTGGGGATAGACCGTCCGCGGATCGACGTACGCCCACACGAAGGGCGGGCCCGCCTTCTTCTTCGCATCCTCGGTCATCTTGTCGTACTGCGTGTAGGTGTCCGTCGTATCACCCGATTTGGGTGAGGGAATGTCGTACCTGGCGCGCCACAGGTCCGCGGCCCACAGCAGCTTGCTCCAGCCGCCGCCGTCGTTGAGCGTCGAGTCGGTCACCTGCGTCATCGTGTCGGCGCCCACGTCCCTGGTGCCGCACTGCCAGAACGTCTCTTCGGTCCAGTGCTCGAGCTTGGACGCGACGGTCTGTGCCGTGTCGCCCTCGCCGCCGATGATGCTCAGCTTCGGCCGATCCAGCGTCAAAATTGCGGTTTGTTGAAAGGCCTCTTCCGTTATATCGGGATCACGCGGGTCGACGTGGACCATCACGTAGCGACTGTCGGCCTCCTGCATCGCCGGCACCTTCATCTCGCGGACCGCGCGCATCTCGTCGATGTCGAGGTCCTGCTGGCGGAAGTCGTCGGTCAGCTCGGTCTGCAGGTCCAGGATGTACGTCGAGTCAGGAGCGCCGAGCTCCTTCGCCTCGCGATCGTACTCAGCCACGTTGGCGCGAGTGTAACGCTAAGTCGTCACACTCGCATCACGCCGTGACATCACCAGGTGACATCACAACCCGCGCAGCACCACGACCCCGAACGCGACGAGCAGCACGAAGATGGCGATCACGATGACGACGTCCCACCTCAACGCCCGAACGCGTGGCTACTCGACCCAAGCCCAGGTCTTGCCGCGCAGACATTGCCAGATCGTGCGCTGATCCACTCCAAACGCCGACGCGAGCAAGTGCGTCGACGCCCCACCCTTGGTCGCCGCACGAATGACGCGGACCTTGTCCGCGTTGAGTTGGGTGGTCCAAACGGCCGACCCGCGCGCCGAGCGCCGGCGCCGAACCAAGTCTGCTGAGTTCTCCGCGGGCGAGCCAGCGTACAGATGCGACGGCTCGAAACACTTGCGGTTGTCACAGTGATGACAGACGTACGGCTTATCTTCGGGAATGGCACCGTGAGTCTCGACGAACGCAAGGCGATGCGCTGCCCATCGTTTCGCTTCGTGCTGAACATACAGATATCCGCCCGCGTACAACTGACCCAGTCCATCTGGCGCAACGAGACATCCCGAGTCAGTCCGAACAGCCCGTGCCTTGATCTCGATCCAGCGCGTGCGAGTCTGAGCGAGAGCGAGTCGAGTTTGTGCGACACAAGCCGTCGAGCAATGCCTGGTCGCACTCCACGGGCGTACATCGAACGGTGCTTCACAAACAACGCATAGCCGTGTGACACTGCGTTCTGGCATTGGGAGTTAGCCCTCCTGATGTCAGCCCCCAAGTTGTTGACCGCAACTCGGGGGCACCTCCCAATTTTACCGACGGCTGGTTGAGAATCCATTGCGTATCGGACGGGGAGTCGACCCATTGAAGCCGTAACGGCTTACGCCGCTGGGTGCCCGTTCCCGCTGCGCACCTAACCAGGCGAGACCAAGAGCTATACAAGTGTCGTCGTGCTGACCCGACGGTGCGCCGTAGCGAATCATGCCGCTCGGCAGCACGCTGGCCTCGTACCCGAGCAGCTCGGCCTCCTGGACCGGGTCGTGCAAGAGCGACACGTCGCCGCGCTCAATGGCGAGCCCAAGTGACTGCACCAGTGCTGCCTTTGAGGCATTCGTGGCGTCCCACGCCCACACCGGCAGCGCTGGTCGCGGCTCCTCGAGCAACCGTGCGTAGCCCGTCTGTAAGCGTTCAACGAGCGGGCGGCCCATGCTGTTCTGTTCCGCCACGATCAGCACCGGCTTGTAGGCTGTCGCCCAGCGGTGCAAGCGTTCGGTCTGGAGCTCGTAGTCGATCTCTGAGAAACGATCGAGTGCGACCTGCTCGTACGTCGTGCTATCCAGAATCGATATAGCGGTGAAGTCGTTCGTTCGACCCCAGTCAACACCGATCACGTACTGGTGCCCGCGCTCCGGTGGTTGTGGAGTAAGCCTGGATACCGCGGTCACGCCGCGGAACACACCACCGCCCTCGAGCTGGAGAAACTCGGCACGGTACTCCTGCGCCCACGCCCGCTCCGGTAGCTCATGCTGCGCCGACACCAGCTCGTCGGTGGCAATGAACGGGTTGACACTGGTCGGCATCTGCCACGAGCTCCAGTCCACCTGGAGTGGGTCTTGGCCCTGCTGGTACAGACTCCAGAAGTCGTTCAATCCACGTGGAGTGGACATGAACCACGCACCACCAGCGAGGTCCGTCAGTGTCGGACGGAGTGCGAGCTGCCAGATCTCCAGCAGGTCGCGCACCATCGCCGCCTCGTCTACCACAATCAGCCCGTACTTTCGACCGCGGGCGGGGTTGGGGTCGTCCATCGACCAACATTCCAATGTTCCGCCGGTGATGAGCTCCAGCCGGTGGTCCTGTTCACTTTTCATGCGCGTCACCGGCTCCAGGATGGTACGCACTTCGCGCCAGAATTCCGCAAGCAGCTTGTACGTTGGTGCGAAGTAGCCCGCGGGTTTAGCGTGCAGCACGACGTCGGCAAGCAGGTGGAGTGCGAGTGTCGACTTACCGGCTCGACGGCCTAATGCGACCACATTCCAACGCTTGGCTTCGTCCAGGATCTGCTGCTGCGCGGGATGTGGCCGCACCAGCTGGATACGTGGCATCAGTAACCAGGTTTCAACCCGTCAGCTATTTGCCGCAGCGCAAAAGCGATGGCTATGACCGCTCATGGCTATGACCGAGCCTCGAGGAGTTGCCCGAGAACGTGCTGCAGCTCGTCGCTCCAGCCCGCGGCGTCGACGTGTCTGGCGAGCAGCAGCAGCACCGCAGTTTCGAGATTCGCCACACGGCGCAGCAGCTCGGCGTGCACCTCGTACGCGTTGCGCTCGGACAGCGTCACGGATCAAGCTACATCCGCGGCGCACAGCACGCCGCAGCCATCGAACAGGTCGAGCTGGCCGCGGTCCTGCTGCGAGCGCAGGTCTGCCATCGCCAGCGGCACGAAATCGCGATAGAGATACTGCTTGCCCCGCGGCGACAGGTCGCGGATCGCTTCATCGAACGCGACGGCATCGTGCATCTCGTCGGGCGTCAGTCGTCGCCACTGGCGCGGCGTCTGGAACGGACAGCCGATGCACGACGACTTGGGCGGCTCAGCGTAGCCGTGCCGCTCGAGCCAGGTGACGCAGTTCGCTCGAGTCATGCGCTGGTCGATGAGCGGGAAGCGATGGGTGATCCACTTCACGTCGGCGTCTTTGGCGCGCTGCCACTCGTCGAGCGAGATACCGACGAGCAAATCGACAGGCTTGTGATGACTCAGCTCGCGGAGTTTGGCGCGAATGGGACGCAGTTTGTACTGGTTCGTGCACTGCCGTCGGCCCATATGGCGCGAGCCGTCAGGCGACTCCATGTACAACGGCATGTCAGCGTAGCCACCCGCTAGCGCGTTGGTGCGGATGTCACCAGCCGACACCCGATACAGCGGGATCTCGGCTTTGAATGTCTCCTGCTCGAGCCAGTCCAGGTGCTTGTACACCGCCGCCGGCTCCCAGCCCGTGTCAGCGAAGATGGCGGCGTCCAACTCGAGTTCACCGTGCACCGCCATGAGCAGCAACGTACTGGACTGGACGCCGGCGCCGAGCGACAGGACTCTCAATGCACGACGCCGTTCGTCAGCGCATTGGGGCGGTCGACGTACTCGATCTCGATGACGGTACGGCCATCGCTCTGGATCTTCTCGGTGGCTTTATAACCGGCCCTGTCCAGGATGTCGCGTGCCGCGGCCAGGGCGAGCGCCGGGTTCTGGTCGTCGGCGATGGTGCGGGCGATGCGATTGAGCGACGGGTCGACCAGGTCGCGGATGCGGTCCTCAGCTTTGGCCTTGACCTGCGGTGCTCGACCGCCGTGAACCTGGCACACACGGGCGCCGGTCACCGCGTGCAGCCGGCAGGGGTCGCCATTGGTGCGGTGGGCGGCGCAGATGGTCACGGGTTCACGCGATGATGGGTCACCGCGCTGGCGTCCCGTCCATAAGTCGGTCCGTTAGACCTTCGTGAGCAAGCACAGGTTCGGGCTCGTCGGCGCCGGTCTCGGCGAGCAGCATCAGGCTCTTCCAATCCGAGAGCAAGTGCAGGCCCCAGTGGTGCTCGAGCAGGTTGTCCGAGGCTTCGAGCTCGACGGCCGCGGCGTGCATCGCTACGAGCAATTCGGTCAGGTGCGTCATGCCCGGGGCACACGAATGAGTGGGGCGTGGCCGTCGAGCTCACAGGCCAGACAGTACAGGCTTTTCGCTGGCGGCTTGGTGTAGCAATTCGGCGTCTTGCACTTGCGGACTGGTTTCGGCGGTGCTGGACGTTGCTCCACGCCGCCAGTGTACGGCGCGGTCATGCTGACGACACCTCATCCTGCGGCGAGGCAATCTGCACAATGCGCTGATGCGCAGCCTCGACGTGGGCGGCGAAGTCGTCCGGTGGCGCTTCGGGTGCTTCATCGTTGAATCGTCGGCGGCGATAGTGGCCGCCGAGATTGCCGGGCGCGGCGTCATGGTGGACGCGGTGGACTTCTGCGGTGTGATCGATATAGCTGCCCTGGTAGACCTGGCGACAGAGTGGGCAGACGCCAGCGTCGGCGTGGACGATGCCCAGGTTGTCAGGCACGGGCGCGTCGTAGTTGGCGTCGTCTCTGTTTTCAGCGCGGGGCGGCGAGGCGCGGGGCGGAGCCCCACCAGCGCCATCGCCAACGCCCGCGCCAGCCACATCCGTGGAACCATTTTTAAGGAGGTCTACGGAGACTACGTCTCCGGGACCGGGACCGGGTGCGCGCGCGCGCGAGTCACGCCGTTCCGGACGCGGTTCTGTGGCGTTAGTCACGCCGTTACGCCACCGTCTCTGACGTTCGGCATTCTGGGCCTGTTCGTTCTCAATCTCGGCCTTCGTGCGGTTGTATTGGGCAAAATCATGGAGCTGAAACCCACCCGCACACGGCTCCCACAGTCCCGCTTTTATGACCTCTTTTACGCCCGAATCGAAGCCTTTTTTTGAGGGCCAACCGCCCTCAGGAATGAAGCCATCTGAGCGGGTCGCGTCGCAATAACTGATCGACCAGGCGTGCACCGCCATGCCTGCCAGGCTCAGCGCCAGGATCTTCGGGTGCTCGTGCCACCCTGTGTCTAGACGTGCCATCACTTCTCTCGTTTCTTCTTGACGAGCGACAGTTCCGCGGGCAGCAGCGGTACGCCCAGCTCCTGCAACGACCGACACGACAACACCTCCATATCCGTTGTCCGTTTCACTCCATTGACGCTATGCACCGACGCCCAGACTCCACTGCGCGTCGTGTATAACGCGGCGAGATCGTCCTCGAGTTCGACCAGCCACCATCGAGACATTTCAGTAGGCCGGCGCCTGTTCGGGCTCGGTCTCCTCCGCGGCGTCGCGATCAAGTTGCGCCTGGCGTTCGGCAATCGCACCCGCCAGCATCTTGCCGTGCCGCCTCAGTTCTGAACGCTCGATGGGCAACTTGAGTTGGGGCGCTGGCAAGCCGATCTGGTCGGCTTGAACGACGCCACCCAGCCACTGCTGCCAGTTCTTATCGTCACCTCGTGTCACCATGTCGTCCACGTCGCGTTCTCGGGTGGGCAGCGCCGCCGGTACGTCATTGGGTGACGGCTCCGGGTAGTACGCACCGGGGATGGACTCCACTTCACTTTCGTCGGTCATTCCCAGTCCGCACAGGCTCAGCGTGACGCGGCGCTTGGCTTTCGTCACGGCCTTGAGCATCGCGTTTGCCAGAGCTTCACCCTTGAGTCCAGCGATGGTCACGGCGCCCATATCGGAGTCTTCTCTGCCAGTGGTGTCGCGCGCGTGCGCCACCACCACATACAGGTCGCCGACCACACTCCGCTCGAGCCCGGTGATGCTGACACCGCGCAAGTTTCTCAACTGGTCCGTCGCGTCTTTCTTGGCGTACAGACGCAACTTTCCATTCAAAACGATGTACTCGAAGGGTGACGTGAACGGGTTCAGTTGCAGGCTCTCGCAGACCTTGCCGTAATACTCCACGCGTTGAGCGGGGCTCAGTTTGCTCAGGTCACCCTGAATAATGACGCTCTCCAGAACTTGTGCGCCATCGGGTTTTGCCAGTGTTTGCGTCATATTCCTCCCTATCGAAGTCCCAACCGTCGACTACACGCCGGCCATGCACCGAACCCCTGACGGGCCCGCCCGCGCTCAGCGACCAGCATCTGTGCCGATGGTGACGCCAGGTCCGGCCGAGACGCGTACGCCAGCCCGCCGTAGTTGCGCCAGAAGGTCAGGTCTTCCTGCAAACCGCCGTAGTAGCCGTTGCCCGTGTTCGTGCTCCAACGACCGTTCGACTCGCATTCCGCCAGACGTGCCCAGACACTGGAAGTTGAAACACCGCTCTGTGCGGGCGCTGGCGGTGCATGGGTAGTCGGAGGATCTAGTAGACCCTCATGCGCCAGATACACGACAGGAGACACGCCTGTGCTGTTGACGGCGCCCTGCAGCGCGACAGGGTCCACACCAACGGACGCCGCGAGCACCGTGGTCTCTTCGTCAGGCGTCACCGCGCCGGTCGAAAGCAGCAGCATCGCCGCGGCCAGCAGCGCCACTAGCCCACGCTCCTGAGCGCAATGATCAGGATCAGCAGCAAGAGCATGCCGAAGGGCAGGAAGACGTGCAGCTGGTCGTCACTCATCTGCTGCCTCACCCAGACACGCGTGCCTGCGCCGCGGCGTCAGTTCGTCATGCTCCAGGCAATAGAAACGCTCGCATAGCGGGCACCAGGTCTCTACGTCGTGCGTGCAGTTGGGATGCTCGCACTGCTCCGGCACACGCTCGAGGAGCGCGTCCAGCACCGAATTCGTCATCAATCCACGCCTCCAAGTCCATACCGAAAGGTGTGTTCGATCTCCAGGCCATCCCGCGGATACCACTCGAAGCAGACAATGCCGCCCCTGCGCATCGACGGGAGCGTGCGCTTCTGGTCGTCGCTCAATCGACCGCTCGCGCCCTTCAATTCGGCACGAAACGCTTGCTGCAGTGTCTCGTGCCAGAACTCCCAATCCGGGAGTCCGAGGCCATCACAGAACCCGTCCAGGCGCAGCGTGTGGATACTTTCGATGACGCCCTCCGAGTCGCGTAGATGCCAGCCATGCCAGCCGTGCACCCTGGCACGAGCTTTCACGAAGCGCGTCAACTCCTCTTCGCCAGCACCCTCGAGCTGCCGGATCTGGGCGCTCGTGAGCGTCGGCGCGGACACGCGGTAGGCCTGGGCGCGAGCAGGCAGATTCAGCGGACTCACGATCGCGCGGTATCTCATCGACTGATGAGCCTCCAGACGACGACGACCAGGCCGAGCCAGAACAGCAGGCCGACGCCGACCGCGATCCACACGCCCGTGGGTGGGCGCCAGACGGGCTCGGTCATGCCGGCTCGTCCGTGTGCCAGTACACGCTGCCCTGCTCGACTTCCTCCTCGAACTGCAGATCGTTCAGGCGGCCCTCCAGCAGCGTGCCCAGTTCTTCGAAGCGGTCCAGCATGCGCTGCATCTCGCTCACCAGCGACTGCATCTGTTGCAACGTGAGATGCGTGCCGATCCCGGCGTTGAGCGCGACGCCAGCACGCACACCGGCCTTGAACGCAGCCTGTTCACCCGGCGTCGGGATCTCTCTCACGAGCCTGTTTCCTCCACCTTGTTCACAAAGTGGTAGGGATCGATCCCGGCGCGATCCATGGCTTCGCGCGGCGTCGCTGAATCCGGATACCGCTTACGCAACGGCAATACTTCCTCCCACGCCGTGACACGATCGGACAGCACTCCCGCCTGAGCCCTGATCATGTCGACCAAGTACTCGAAGTCGTCCCACGCCATCTCAAAGAAGCGCCACAACTCGGACTGCTTCAGTCGCTCACCCGTGACTGGATCTCGACGTCGAACGCCGTAGTACGTTGGCATCGATACGACACGCGCGTGACCGTTCCAGCCGATGCTGATCGAGCATGTCTCTTCCTTACGCACAGCCTTCAGCGCGTGCTCACTGCCGGTTTTCAGCATCGCCGCCAGCACGCGATCCGCGGAGTGGCCCGCCAACACGGTTTCTGATGGCAGCGTCAACCCGTCCCGTTCGGCGCGTTCCACCTTCTCGGCGAGATCCTCCAGGCGCTCCACCACTCGTTCCGCCCATCCCGCAAGGCCTGGCGCCTCGTCCTCCAACGCAAACGTGCTGAACCAATCCCAATCTCGTTTGTTGATGCCAACTAGTCGGGGCATGCTGGCGCTCCTACTCGACCGCCCGGAGGGGTTGTGCAAGCTCGGCTCTTAACTCATCCCGCCACCGTTCAAAGCGGTCGATGAACCGCTCCGCGGCTTGCAGGTCGCTACGATCCAGTACCCGAGCTAGGGCTGGCGGTTTCAAGCTAATGAGGTCGGTCGCCCTGACCAGCGCGCGGGAAAACGACGCGCGGAGATGTGCCTGTTGCACGCGCAGCTCGCCATCTGGATTGATAGCGAACGCCGCTTCGAACACGCGGTCAGTCAACTCGGCGTCTTCGGCGCGTTGCTGTTCAGCAGCGAGCCGCACCACGCCGGCCGTCGTCAACTCCCGCTCCGCAGCCTTTGCCTCGGCAACATGCTGTTCGAAGACCGGCTCTGGAATCTTGGCGATCTGTTGGAACCGACTCGACTCGACGCGCGTGAGGCCCAGATCGGCCAGACGTGGCGTGTCGCTAGGCGGTATCACGGTGTTACGGCCTATGGTTCGAGTGCCCTCATTCTTGGGCATGTCGGTCAGGATTTCTCCGAGTCGACGTTCGGCTCGCAACTTGATTTCCGCGGCGTAGTTCTGCGCCTGGAGGCCAAGGTCACGCTCGCGGGCGTAGACACGCGCAGCTTCGGCCTGATCGTGGATCAGCTTCACCTCGTCGACCGTGCGCGCCTTTGCCAGCAATTGCGTGGCCTGATCGAGTCGTGCCAGAGGGCTATTGGCCTGCTCGCTCACCGCCCGACCCACCAGCTGGCAGCCAGCCACGTCGCCGCGGCCATACCCAGCATGAGCACCACGTGCAGCCAGGGCGAGGTCATGCTGCCGTCGGAGCCTCTGGCTGGATAACAGTACTAGATCCTCGTACACTTGTACGATTTTCGGGCACAAAAAGATCCCGGTAACTCAGGTTGGGAAACGCACGCAGCAGTCCTTCGATCGCTTTCGGGCCTGGACTACGCGAGCCGTCCTTCAACTTGTAAAGCGATGCCAGTGAGAGCCCCGAGCGCCTGGCGAGATCGTCGGTCGTCCAGCCCAGCTGTTCGGCGCGCTCGAAAGCCGTAGTCCTGAGGGTCATGTATCGGATAATCGTACAGACTTGTTGGACGTGTGTCCAGCAGTTTGTGAGTCACAATCCCCGAGTTGTGTACAAATGTACGCTCGGTGAGGTACCCTTGGGGCGATGGCCCACCCCTCACCACTGGCCCGCTACATTGGTGGATGCCTGACTGACCGCGGCGAAAGTCCTGACGACTTTGCCGGGCGCGTCGGCATCAACAGCTCGGGCCTCTACAAGTTACTGCGCGGAGTCTACGCCGCACCGCAACAGCGCACCCTCGAAAAAATCGCGGGCGGCCTGGGCATGAGCGCCGCGGAGCTGCTGGCGGCGGCCGATGCCGAGAACGAGCCCGATCTCATCAAGCAAGCGATCCTGCAGCGCGTGCCCGAAATGCGCGAGGCCGTCGAGGGAGCACCGCGGGTCTTCTGGCCCATCATCATCAAGTCGCTCTTCGACCGCGCCATCGAGGGCGCACGCGACATGGCCCAATTGGCCATCGCCGCTGAGGCTCCTGTTAGTGGGTCTGACCAGCACGGAGTTAGTGCTTCCGACACTGAGCAAACACGGGGTGAATCGGCCTCCGACGGCGGGTTAGCACTTCGTAAACCCCTGGCGACCCGCCTGGCACTTAGCCACTAACCCGAGGCGTGTCGTGTCTGTGACTGGACGCCGGCCTACCCGACGCGCTAACTCGCTTTACCCCCACATCCGTAGAACATATGTTCATATCTCATCACGGGCGCAGGGGGTCTCTGGGGTTGTGGATCTGGTCGATGCGTGCTCTTACCACCAGTTAGCGTTGCAGGCCGAGGGTCGCTCGCCGGCCACGCTGCGGTTGTATCTCCAGTACCAGCGCCGTTTTCTGGAGTATCTGGAGCAGCGGCGTATCCGCCCCGATCTCGAAGCGCTGAACTCGCTGAACGTGCGCCAGGCGGTGCTCTGGTTTCAAGGACGCCAGCTCGGCGCACGGCAGGGCACCGTCGCCACGGCCACGTTCCTGGCGACGCTGAAGACGTGGTCGAACTTCCTTGAGCACGAAGGCATCTGGACAGACTCGCCCCTGCGTCGCGTCAAGCGTGT
>Ga0207692_10000043_pt1 | contig 39002 bp, 81 predicted proteins | sample LARL52metaG_FD_184345 | JGI IMG/M metagenome (GOLD analysis project Ga0207692, IMG submission 184345) | Corn, switchgrass and miscanthus rhizosphere microbial communities from Kellogg Biological Station, Michigan, USA - LAR L5-2 metaG... | ecosystem: Host-associated > Plants > Roots >...
CTAATGTGTTTGGCATTTACTTTATTACAACCACAACCGGTAGGAGTCGCTACAAGTACCACTACAAATATCAAGACTTTTAATGTCAACAATACACTTGTTTCAAACAGTACAAGTTCAGATGCCAGCCAGCAAGTTTGGATAGGTTCGAACCTTACTAGGATCTTGCCCTGGATTTACTTTGGGTTTTCCTTCATACCGGTCTATTTCCTATGTGCAAGCACATTTGGTAAAAAGGGGCTGTTTAATTAATGTGGGAAATTTCCATATGGTACTTTGTCTTTCTCTTTGCAATAAACGGTTTTTTGGTTTATGCAGAGTCTAGCTTTTCAGCCATAGGGTACCATGAAATATCTCCATTTACAAACAGCACAATCCATCTTCCAGCGCAACCAAACATCAATGGAACCATAGCAGCAATAACGGCAACAAGCGCTACAAACTCAACCGGTGGCGCTGCCATATCGTTGTGGCAGACTGTCAATTATGCATGGAATGGAAGCATATTCCTAGTACAATTTCTCTATGGTTCTATAACAGGCGCATTCTTCCTTGCCTTGGGAATGCCTGCAGCATTCTTGGCTATCATCTATGGAACTGAAATACTATTCTTTGGGATTACCGTAATCCATATCCTAAGAAGCGGTAATCTCCTTTGAGTCTTTTATTTAAATAAGAAAAGTACTAACCTAGTACCATGCCAATGGGAGCAGGAGTCTTTGGAATCGTCATATCCATCCTATTCTTCTTTGTAGCCTTAGTGCTATACGATGCAATAGGCACGAATGTGGCTGACTGTACCAGCTTCACCGATGGAAATGCCACAAAGGCATGTAACTCGATGAAGAAATATGCAGGAATTGTGTTCACTATAGCGCCAATAGCTATTCTATTGGATGTCTTTGGTGTCATCCCTATCTTCGGTGGCAAATTCGCCATGCGTGGTTGAGTTTGTCTTCCGACCTTTTTTTAGTGATAACATAGCAATAATCCAGTACTCAATATTTAATTAAGAAGGCAAACAAGATAATTCGTGGCATTTACAATTATAATGCAGTTTATAATGCAGACCTGTTTGATCTCAGCACTTTTTATCATGTGGAATCCGGTCATGTCGCAGATTGCATATCATATGGATTTATTCACAAACTCCGACCCTCAAGTCCTCGCAATACGAGATGCCTTGTGGAATTGGAGTATCATAATCCCAATTGCAGCAATGGGTGGAAATGTAGTCTGGTTATTTAGGACATTGCAAAGGGCGGAAGCTACTGATACCGTTGGGTAATCATGAAGATACAATACCTGATTTTTCTATTTCTGGTCTCATCAGCAGTAATACCATCTGATGCTTTTGGTCAGTTATTTCCAAACTTTTCATTTTCATCCAGTACCCAACCCCCATCATCTGATGGGTTAGTACATACAGAAACTGTAAACTCTTTTAACGTATTTAATCCTGTAACACACACAGGAACATTTCAGACCCACCCAGATTATCTTTTAGACTATACAAATTACAAAGGCCAACAGGTATTCATTCCATATAATATTGATGAGAATGATGGTTATGTTAATTTCGAGTCTGCACATAACAGCGTAACATTTTACAAGAATACGTGTTCTGTTCGTGTCTTCAATGGAGAACATATCTTGGGGGATTCAGTACCTTTGATATCTAGTGCATCCTTTGATTTGCAGTATGCAAAGAATGGTACCGATACATGGATTGAACATCCAGCAAACTTTCAGACTTGTAGCATAACTCATACCATATCAGGAAATGTAATTACCTTTGATCTAGTACAATCTACAAGCGGAGATGTAACAAAGGATGTCGAGTTTATTTTCAATCTAGAGAAACAGACTTCGGAAGTTATACCCAAAGTGACTAACAATGATGGTAACAACCTTGATACAAAATATGGTTGGGCAATAGGGCTGAACGGGATAAAACAGATTGATCTTCAAGGAGAGACAGTTACCCAACCCATTACCTTAATCCAGAATAATAACCAGAATGACTTGATATCAATTCAGGGCACCACAACAACAATAACAATCGACCCACAGAATAATGTTAATCATTACCTATGGGCTACCAAGATATCTCTTGATGGGATAATTCTTGATTACAAGAATGCAAAGAACGCCTTGCCACCAGGACAGACTTTGGCAATAGACCCTTCATGGACTAGCGGTTCTGGTACAAGCCAGGGTGTTAGAAGTACAACTGGAACTACAAGCTGTGCAACTGCAAGTTCAAAATCATCTGGTGATGCTAGAGTCATTACACCGCCAACTGGTGATACTGCGAACTATTGTGAATTAGATACTGAAAGATGGAGCATTACCGGTTTTAACAAACAATGGACTGCTACTGGAATAACATTCCAGACTAATATCGTATTTAGTTCTGGTCGTGACAAGACTTGTGCAATTATGAAAGAGACAAACGATCCTAATAGTGCAACTGCAGCAACATTACAATCTGATATAATGTCTGGGTCTAGTTATGCAACAGGTCAAAACTTTTGTGAACAGCCAAACGGAGGGCCTTTCAGTTCAACCCTTGGGGGTACTTCGGTATCTGATTTTAATTCACAGACTAGCCTTGGATGGTATGCAGTAGGTATCAAGTTTGATGACCAGACTAAAGATCACGCACATACTGATGAGGCTGATTTCTCTAGTAACACCTTAGTAGTTACCTATTCATGGGTGCCTCCTGCCCCAATTACTGATACATCTTGTTCTGATAATGCAATTAATTCAATTGCTTGTTCTTGGTCTGTTCCAACTTCACCAACTACTATACTTGGATATTATGAAACTTTGAATAATACATTATTAGCACCGTTATACGATTCTCATTTAATAGGATATTGGAAACTAGATTATAAAGATCCAATAAATAATATCATTGATTATAGTTCAAGTCATTTTAATGGAACTATGGGTTCAGGTTCATTTAATAATGTTACTGGTATGATTGCAAGTGCGGCTAATTTTACAGGTTCGGCAAATTATATTAATTTAGGAAATCATGTAATCACAAATTTCACAAACACAACTCCATTTTCAATTTCATTTTGGGTAAATAAAGCTACAAGTGCAAGTGCTGGAAATGAGTTAATTTCAAAGGGTGGTGATGGTCTTGGTGGTTATGACATTTATTATGCTGGAACAAGCATGTTTTATAGATTATGGGATGGTGGTCCATCACATCAAATTATAGTTGGTGGTGTCACTACTGGTACTTGGCATCATATAGTGGCAACTTATGATGGTTCAAGTAATTTCCTAGGAATGAAATTGTATATTGATGGTATTTTAGGAGCTCAAGGAACATCATCATCTTTAGGTGCATTTGCTACTAATTACAATTTATGTTTAGCTGTATCATGTGGAGATGGAGCTAATTATCTTAAAGGTGCTTTAGATGATATACAGATATATAACAGAGTATTATTGCCTTCTGAGATTTCAAAAATTAATGCATATAGAATAATTAATACAAATTCTTATACAAATACAGTTGTAAAATATCCATTCACTTACAATGTAAATGTTCAAGGGGTTTCTTATAATGGAATGATAAATAATTACTTGGGAAACAACGTACAAATCGCGCCATACAATGTAATTGATCCGCCATACCAAGTAAAAGCAACATTAGGATCTGATACAAACGGATTCTTTGAAAACGTAACATTTGCCAAACCCAAAGTTGCAAATTCAATATGTGGTTCTCTATGTTCACCAAACGGTTACAAGATTCAACATTACAATACAACAACACATAGTTATCAAACAGACTCGGCAAATCAAACCGCTTTATTCTATGTCTTGAGAAACTTGAACCAAAACACAACACAAAACATTCGTCTTTTTACAAATAATCATGCCGGACTTTCTGCAAGAACATTCCCGTTGAATCAAACAACTTATCCTCAAGAAGTTTCACATTGGGATTTACAGAATAACCTAATCGATACAAGGAACTTGAATAATGGAACTCTAACAGGCAATTGGAACTTTACAACTGGAAGAAATGGGAATGCACAGGTGATGGATGGTTCGACATATGATGTTATGGGTTCAAGTTCAATTCCAGTAGGAACAAGTGACCGTACCATAATAACTTGGATTTATCCAACGGCTTTCACCTCAAATTCGAATGCCTATTTTTCATATGGCACAGCATCGGCAAATGCCCAATTCAGCTTGATAGATGCAAACGGAAAGATAGATTGTGGCGGTGCTGGAAATAATGTCAACTCTACGACTACATTAACTGTAAATAAATGGAATATGGTTTCATGTGTTCTATCAAATACAGGACAGACAAGACAGATCTATCTTAATGCAACTCTAGATAAATCAAGTACTACAACTGCCTTGAATACAGCATCATCAGCAAATACATACATTGGAACAAGAGTTGACAGTACATCTCATGCAGTAACTTCATTGATAGGCGATACTAGGATATTTAGTTCTGCACTGAAAAGCCAGCAAATTACAAACATATACAATGAGGCAATAGCAAGCAGACAAAACTTTGCAGGCTCGCTAACGTTATCAAAATCAGTTGGTGGTAATGATGTTGGCTTGAATGGTACCATTACAATATCAGGAGGATTCCCAACAACCAATACCTTGACTAAATATAACATGAAAAACGGTACGACTCTATTAAACAATACAAATACAAGCACTTCAATAGGAACAGTTTATCATATCCCTACAGTATGGGAACAAGGATTAAGCTTGACAACACCTTCAAGCTTTAAGCAAAGCGTATTGATAACGACTACAGCATCTGGAACACAGAACCTGACATCTAATGTTGTTACCACAAACGGATCGTATGTCCCAAGTTATAGCACTACTTCTGGGATACTATGGAACTATACTCTTAACAGGCCAAGTCCATATACCAAGACTACAGTAACTGTAAACGAGTCACCTGTAACATTCAGCCTTGATTGCCAGATAAGGACAAACATTCAGGCAGTTATCAATAGTACCGGTACACATTACAACCAAAGCAATGTCGTATTCTATCAGCAGAATGCATCATCTCATGACTTTGATAACCTATACGGTTCGTGTAATGATATCCCAACTGGCAAACAACTATTCACATTTGTATCATACGGTCATACTGGAAACTATATCACATCTGGAATAGCAATTTTTGATCAGCTAGGAGGGTTCCTAGGTGCGCCAAGTGTACTGATATTCATACTTGCTATTCTATCATGGGGTACAGGTAGAAACTTCCCAATGGTTATAGTAATCGCAGTATCAGCATTAGGCCTTATGGGTGCAATGGGCTTGCTTGTATTGCACCAGTCATTATGGGCAATGATATTCGTATTGGCTGGACTGGCAATCTTTGGCATACGCAAGTTCTACTAGTACTATTCGAGTACTATCCAAACTTTTTATATCTAAATAACAAATACACCATCAATGGGTTTTCCAAGTGTAGATATAGCATTCACTAAAGAGCCTGTGGCCTTGATAGTAAATCCTGCCAATGAGATGGAAGCCTACAAGATTGCAGGAAACGAAGTGCCTGGTTCCAAGAAGTTTTTCATAGTAAAAAAGTACGGGGTATTTGAGATTGACTCTAGCTGCTATTCCAGGATGGGCAAGACTCCTGTCTGCCTTTACTATTCAGAATATCCCAAGCCATTTCATATCAAGTACATCTCAACACTAGTACGATGGGTACGAAGCCAAGGAATAAGCAGACTGAAAAAGAAGGACATTAGGCATTCAGAGTTATTTGATAGGCTAAAGGTAAAGCACCCAACAGAGGATACAAAGGGATTGATAAAGCAGTATGAAGAAAAAGAACTTGCCAAGATACATACCGAGATTCAAAAGATCAATGAAAGAGTCTTACAAGAAAATCAATCCAGGATAGAAAAGGGAGAGCCACCAATTGCAATAGACCCGAATGACTATGCTCATTACATCTTGGATGCCTTGGTAAATCAGTTACTTTTAACAAGAGAAGATGCAACCGCATTGAAATTCCAGTTGTTACGAAATGAAATAACCATAGACGACTTTATGCAGAAACTACAGGATCTAAAGGTAGTAACAATCACCGAGCCAATACCATTGAACCCTAGACAGTGGATGGATGACTTTCCAATGTACAAGCCATCAGAGGTTTATTCATACATCAAGATATCACGTGGACTAGACAAGAAGATAGAAAAGTTGGGATTACATCAAGTGCATAACCTGATTCCTGCAGCATGGATAGTCATGATAGTAATAGGAGTTACGATTGGAATTGCTGTTCTAGTAGGCTCTGGTGTATTCAATGGAATAGACAAGTTCTTTTCCAGCTTTAAACTATGATAAAATATCTTGCACTAGTTCTTTTGCTTACACCAAGCCTATCTTTTGCATCTACACCTGATGAGGCTATATGCTGGTCAAACCCATTCAGTGACAGTTCACAGACTGCATTAGGTTCATGTTACAAGAACATGATCACTTCACCATTCTCGGCAATCATGGCACCATTTGATACCATAGCTCCTGGCTTTGGGTTGTTGTTCATATGGGCGCCAGTAGTATTTGCCCTATGGTTCAAGACCAAGTCACCGGCAATAGCTGGCATCTTTGGCATTATCATAGTAGGAACTGGCTTGTCATTTCATGCTATGGCAGTCGGCATGGGTATCGTACTTCTCGCAATATCAGGAGGAATCAGCCTTGTACAGATATTCCAGCGTATCAAGCAGACTGTTTAACTTTTATAACCTAGCGATAACCTAGTACCTTTAGATTGTCGTCAACTGTTGCACAACTCTTTGAACATTCTTCGAGAAAGACACCCGAAGGTAATGCCAATCCTTACTGGCTTTTGCTTCGTACAATGGAAGTCCAGACTCCTGATATTGCACCGGTTGTTCGTGTCTTGGGTGATTTGAGAACACTGGCTGAGAACATGGATGAAAGGTTAAGACCTATACTATTGGAGGATGTTAATACTTTCATAGAATCCCTGATCAGTCTAACTTCGGTTGGAGGCAAGGGACTCAAGTATCTGACTACGCAGACTCAGGCCTATCACTTTATCGAAAAGGGTAACGGTCAGCCGAGGATGTCGATGCGTGACATGGTAGGCGGTGCCAAACCAAAACAAGAACTCGGAATTAGGATGAATGAGGATTAAATGCAAGTAGTCAAGTGTAGAAATATACAAGTGGCTAGGACTGACAGGCGAGGCGCAGTCTGGTGTTCAGAATGTAGCCATCATTGCATAACAGACAATGAGAACAAGTGCCAATGCTGCATGACTAGTGTAAAACAGAACAAGAGAAAGCTTACAGAACTCAAAAAGTTTGACAAGATCTTGGAAGAATGCGGTTCTATAATTGAAGAGTATATGGCTAATCCTTGTAGACGGGATTACGAGTTTGCATGGCCTATCCGTATTGGTATCATCAATTATTATGTTCCTGTAAAATATTTGGCAGAGTATCGTGAACTGCCTAACCTTGAATGTCCTGACAAGTTTGAAAAGTTCTTGGAATCAGTCAGGCGTGATTGCCTAGTACTTCCTCGGTACATGTACTCGGTAAAATAGTTAAGTAACAAGTCGAGTATTCTATATCATGGTGTTCAAGCATTCCTAACCCAGGAGAGAATAGCCGAGGCCAGCAAGCGTCAAGAATATCAGATTTTGGAAATGATAGTTCATCAAACCCATATGTTGACAATCCACCACTTCCAACACCACCTCAACCAGTAGAATTACCACCAGCTCCACCTAGCAGTTATACACCAGCCGATACAGGAGCTGGACCACAAACACCACAATCTGTAGGACTCAATCTTGGACAGGCTGCACTATCAGGACATGAAACTACAACTCCAATATTCAAACAGGGAACCATAGTTAAACCAACAGATACAGGCGTTGAAATCGAACAGGCACCTTCAATGTCTTTGGTACCTTCTGGTGCAAAACAATCTGGAAAATCATACTCATCAGTAGATGAATATCTAAATTCACAAGAAGGCAAGGATGCGTTGCTTAATTATGCAAAAGCAAACGCAGAGAATAACCTGATAGCGTTTGACAACAAGTTGATTGATTATCATAACAATCTTGCAATGCAGCAAAACCAGTTGATCACGCAACAGAACATTATCAATGCTGCAAACAATGGAATAGACAAACTAGGAAACCAAGATACCGTACTCAAAAATCAATTAATCCAGCAACAAAATACTATGAATGCTGCCAATTACGGCATAGACAAGCTTGCTGCACAATCAGATCTAAAAAAGATTGTAATGCAGGGAATGATAGGGAATGCAACAGAGTTTGATATATACAACAAGTCAGGTGCCAAAGTTGGAAGCATACCAGCTAACGCCAATTCATATGATTCATTGAAGACGCTATTGGATACAGGAGAGCCATTATCAATTCGTGCTTCTAATCCATTGGCAGAGCAAAAGGCAAGGGATCAGTCCCTTTCGAATCTTGCATCTCTAAAATCATACATTGCTCAAGCCCATGATGATAATGTAAAATCGATGACATTGCTTGGCCCGTCAAAGATAGGAGGCGCATTTGATTCACAGGGTACCAAGATAGGAACCACTACACCTGATAATGCATTAAGAGATATCTTGGGATATGGTGCCAAAGGTCAATCAGTCGGTTTGTCTTATCAACCACCGGCAAAGCCAGCTACTGGACCTTGGGAAGACATTAGATCTAGTATCAAGTCTTCACCATTTGGTAATGTGGCAAGTGGAGCTTATGCTGGTATAATGGCAACAAATGCAAAGAGTCAACCAGTTCAACCTTTTACTGGTGGATTAGGAGATCAACAAAAGACAATCGAGTCTTTTGTAGGTACCAAAACATATCAACCGCCAGTAGCAGATAATGGATTTTTTTCTACTAATCTTTTACAAAAGAATCCGCAGTATGTAATAGCAGGAGTTGTGGCAGCAGTTGGAGTAGGTGCGTTAACAGTAGGATTACCAGGAGCAGGAAAGGCTATAGGATTAGGATCAGATGCGATAAAGGCTGGTCAAAATATTGCCAAAGAAACACCAGCATTTGAAGCTATTACTACCAAGACTGCAAGAACCTATCCAACATATGCAGCCACAAATATGATGAGAACAAAACTGCCAAATGATTTACTAAGTCTTGATACCAAAGTTGGAAGAGAACCAGTTTCAGCAACAATACCAATTCCAAAAAATCCACAATTTGAAGATGTGACTCATGAAACAATATCAAAATCATTAAAGATACAAAATGATTTGCTTCTTCCTACTGAAAAGGTACCAATGTTTAAACAGGCTGTACCACAATCTGATCTTATTCTTAAAGGGGAAACTGGAAAAGGTGGCAAGCCATTGTTTGGAAGTTCAAGCCCAATTAAGATAACTGATCATAATACAAATGAGATTGCCAATCTATATGGCAAGGCAAATGGTAAGGCACCAATAGAAAAGATAACTGATCTTACAACAAACTCAATCTCTCCTTTATCAAGATTAAACATTGGAAAACAATTTACTGGCTCTTATCCAAAGTCATATCTTCCACCAGTTCCAGAGATGCCCAAGGTGTTTGAGCAGACTCCGCCAGAGATTACAAATCCATTAGGTAGACGAGGCAAGCCACCGGTTGACATAACTTCAATACAAGAACAAGGAGTAAAAGAATTTTATAGTGATATTTTAAACAGACAATTCAAGCCCGAAGAAACACTAACAGCATCAGGCAAGCCAGGCAATATCAATAATCCATTCATAAATATTCTAGAAAAGAGTACACCAAAAATATCAAATGGAATAAAAAGTAAAGTAAATCCTACAGACCTATCAGAGTTCTTTATCAGACCTGGAAAGATTGATACTGAAAGATTATTGGGAATCGAGCAGCCAACGATTGGGGAATCAGAAGGTAGACTAAAGGATATAATGAAAGCGGTAAATGCACGAAATGAAAGGGAGAATCCAAGTGAAACTACAGCAAGAACGCCAATCAATACTCCTGATATAGATAGATTTGTTCCAAATTCTCAAGACTTTAAGAAATCAATGAAAGATATTGGATTAGATATTAAAGGTATGTTCACAGAAACAAAGATCAATCTTGGGAAAGGAATAGGATTCCCATACTCAAAAGGTGGAAGTACCAAGCTAGGATTTGATATTAACAAGCCTACAAATCCTTTTGATGCTTTGGGACCAAAGAACAAACCAAAGGGCGAATCAAAAGGGAAGGGTAACCAATTCTTGATCCAGATAGAAAAAGAAGCTACAAAGACTTTGGAAAACGAAGTCAAGTCTGGTGGATATAGGGAAGATAATATTGCTCTAGGAACTGGCAAGGGTTCTCTAATAATAAACCAGAATACAGAAAAGATTGGTATATCAGGTCTGCTTGGTGGAACAAAGACAGATCAGGCAAACAAGAAATATCTCGAGTCTTTGACTGGAAGAAAGCAGTCTAGAATATATGAAGAGTCTCAAGTTATAGCTTTCCCACAGGGGACCAAGTCAGAGCTTATTGGAAAACAAATACAGACAAATGATATAATGCAATTGTTTACACAGAAAGAAAAGCAGGCACAAGAAAGCACTTCGATATTCAAACTAAATACTGAATTTAAGCAAGGACAAAAAAATATCTTTCAACCATTAAACTTGCAAACACAAATTCAAGGAAATCCATTAATACACACAAACATTCAGACAACTTTTCCAATACAAACTCCTAAACAAGGATTGCAAACTTCACCATTTCCAATCTATATCCCAACATCTTTGCATGTTCCATTAACAGTGCCAGATATTATTCCTGTTCCAAAGATACCTTTGATTCCTACATATCGATTCCCACCAAATCCACCACCTGGCTTTCCAGGATTCCCAGGAGGAAAGCCATTCCGACTAGGCGGTTATTTCGGATCAGGAGGTTTTGGAGGCAAGAAATCAAAGAAGAAATATGAATTGACTTATGAATCTACAGACATCAATGTGAAATATCTTGAAGGTACTGACTTTTTGAAAGAGTCCAGCAATCCTAATATCTTCAAGGCTAATGATGCGATAAACAGAAAGGCTATTGCTAGATATAACAAAATACAAGGCTCTAATTCATTAGGAGATACCTTATCATTATTCGGTTCAAGTAAACCACGCAGGCGCAAATCCAAGAGATAAGGTTATAATTTATCGGCTTGTTACTAGTATAATGCCAAGCATACTATTCATTGCCGGATATGTAACAGGAATTAGTTTTGTAGTTGGAATAGGAATAACTATTGCCTATTTCGTAAACAAGAAACTATCTGGCAAGAAAACGATTAAGGCGTAATCTTAATACGGTACAGACCATTTCATAAATCATGGTCTTACCGCTACTGTTTATCCTAGCATTACTACCTAATGCCTATGCGGTACAATTTGATTATTCAAACTCTACCACAACTCATGATTACAATTCAATGACCTTGGATGAGTTCTTTGGTCCTCATAACTTGCATGTATGGGATTCATTTGCCATAATAATCTCAGACTCGAATGAGCATGCAATCAAGGTAATCAATACTACAAACCTTATAGATCCTAATGGTGGTCCCATAACTTACTCGTATAATGATAGGGTATTCCATCTGAATGCTGCAGATGTACCGACCATGTCATTTCCATACATAGGACAGTACAATGTAACCGACTTGAATGATGGTACCAAGTTTGGTATATTCAATGTTGTAGACAAGTCAGTTGATCTATCCAGTCTTCCATTGCCAGTCATGCCAGTTATACAACAGCCAATCATAACTAATGAATCAAATTCAACACAATCTACACCACCTGTAGAACAAACTCCACCACCTGATAATTCAACACAGACTAGTCCTCCACCTGTAGAACAGACACCTTCACCACAAGAAAATACTACTGTTACAACCACACCAAGCCAACCGCCTGTAGAGCAAACTCCACCACCGACAACTACAAATCCCCAACCTTTGACACTTCCTACAATCATAGCTTCGCCTGGAAATCTGGCAAAGTGTGATTCTCTAAGAGCTCAGCTAGGCTTGCCACCGCTTGAAACAATAATGAATGTGGTTATAGATTATCCAAAATAGCAACAACATAGCACAAAATGTTTATCTAAGAAGATGACTAATCCATAACCAATGGGTAAAGCCAGACATTTTAAAAATGAACAGGGTTATGATAATTGGGTAGCCTTTGGACACATACATGACTTGATGCATGGCAATCATACTGAGGTGTACATTGGAGGTAAAAAGCATAAAGTAAATCATGGAGGATTCCAATGACTAGAAGTTATTTCATGAAGGCTATGACATTCAAGACTGGTAAAAATACTCGCAAGTTTTGGTTTGGTGGAAAATAATGGAAGACTATCTTAGAGAAGAAGAATTTGGTGAAGGATACCATGAAGGAAAGAAGAAAAAGAAAAAGTTAGGCTTTCACGTTGATAACCACATGATGCGGATGATGACAGGTTAATGTCTTATTATGATGAGTTCTTTGGTGAGCACAAACCAAAGAAGAAAAAATCTAAAGGTAAATCTGGTTATGTTATAGTAAACGGTAAAGCTTACCCCAAGGGTGGAGGCAAGGCACCAAAGAAGAAACATTCCAGTCAGCCTCATGATGACTTTGGCGGTTATGGTGGAGGTTCTTTATTGCAGATGGGTAATTTTGGAGGCAGTAGAAAGGAACCGCAGAATGATTTTGGCGCATATGTCCAGACGGGAAAGAACCTTTATGCAATGGGTAAGAATGTTTATCACAGTCCATTAGTCCAGTTTACCAAAAAGAAGATTGGAAAGAAACTGGAAGAAAAGGCAGTAGAGAGAGAGGGAATGAATATCAAGCAGTTTGGAATGATCAGGCCTTCTTATCCAGGTGGCAAGCAGAACCTTAGATTTGGGATACAAAAAAAGGTAAAATCAAACAAGCATTCCATGAAAATGTCAGAGATCTTTGGGAGTCCATAGTGACCCTGAAAGGGCATTGCAGGATTATACTTAACAAAACATTTCATTACATCAAAATAACATTCAAAACGTTACTGCTTGACCTTGAGTCTTTGGATGTAAACAAAAAGGCGTAGTGCAGGAGTCTGTATCATAAGTATGATCCTAAATCTAAAATAAGTCAAGTGGTGTTTTAACTTCACTACTTTAATCTAAAGTCCGGATGCAATAAAGCATATGTTACATAATCCTCGTTCTTCTCATTGGATATGGCCTTGCCATCCTTCCATACTACCTTGATTATCTTATTGGCCTTGGTATCCTCAAAGAGAAACATGTTATCAGGATTTTCTATGACCTTGAAATGTGGAAAGGTCTTACGAAGATACAAAGTCCTGTCCATTGCAGCCTCGATTGATTCCAATGTCCACATTGAAAAGCTCTTAGTAGTGATCTTGTTTATTTCAAATAGTCTCATTAGCTTGTCAGTTCTTTTTTCATCAATGGATAAATTGCGCCAACCCTGCTTTGTCATGGTATCATACCAAACAGTCTTAGTATATTAACAATCTGTTAAAACTAGCATACTATAAAAATTAACATTAAAGTATTTATCTATACAGGTAAAATAAAGTTTAAGGTATGTTTATTACATAGTACTTGAATAGTACTAATATGACTTTTCTAGTACAAGGACAAACAAGAGAACAATGGACACAGACTTGGTTTAACAAGTCTGGATCACATAATAGTCTAGCAGGCGCAAATAAAACACTGAGACATTTTGATGAGTTCATCAATTTAAACTATAAAGACAAGAATGAAAATGATATCCTTTTGGAATTAAAACAATACCAAGATAGGCCAGAACTTGTAATGTTCCTTAATAATTTCATTCAGTTTCTACAACAAAAGAAACTTGGGGCAAGATCAATTCAGATCTATATGATGTTCCTAAAATCATATCTTCGTTCACAAGGAATAAGATTACATAATGATGATCTAAAACATTCACTGTCTTATCCAAAGGTAATCAAGGAGAGAAGAAAGCCATTAACAAGGCAAGTAATAGCAGTATTACTTGAAAAATCAAGCCTAGTTTATGTCTGTCTTTATCTTACATTAGGTTCAGGAGGAATGAGGCTTGCAGAAGCTTTACAATTAAGATGGGTAGACATTGATTTTAAAAGTACCCCGACAATGATACGCTTGAGAGCTTTCACAACCAAGACAAGGGAAGAAAGAATAACATTTGTTAGCCAAGAATGTACAAATAAATTATTAGAATTAAAAAAGAAAACCAATCCTACTTTAGATAGCTTGGTCTTTTTCAAAACATATAATGAGATTTCTACAATAAATGTAGAATCGGCTTTTAATGCTTTGAGAAAGAGATGTGGAATAACTGAGAGGTATGATAACGGTTTTCATCATGTCAGGCTACACGCATTCAGATCATTTTTTATATCACAATGTGAACGTATCAATGAAGGCTTGGGTCATGCATTATCAGGCCATGCCAAATACATGAAGGAATATGAACAGTATACAGAAGATGAATTACGGGAATTTTATTTAAAGGTAGAACCAGACCTTACCATCTCAAATGAGAATAGATTGCTTGCTGTCAATGCAAAACAGACAGAAGAATTAAAGAGTAGGAAGGAATTGGAAGACAAGGTCAAGAAACTAGAATTAGAGATGCAGAGAATGAGAGAAGGGAAAATGATTAAAACTTAAATCGAACCTGATCGCAGGTAATGTCCCTTGATTATTCCAATTAAAAAGGAAACAATACATAATATTTCACAATTAAGGAGAATAACAAATAAGAATGAAAATGAAATATTATCAACTGCTTTAAACAAGTTTCTCAAGAAAGCGCCTCTAATCAGCTCAACAATAATAACATTCTTTGGTCTTGCTGTTCATGCAAGTAAAGCATTTAACTTTTGAGCTTCTTTTTACCAGTCTCTTCTTTTAACATGTCTCTAATTGCAGATGCAATTACTTGTGATCTGCTTGTATAACCTTGCTTCTTCCCTTCTGGTGATTCCAAGAACTCGTCTATCCATTTTATTAATTCCTTGGTTACTCTGATATTACCCCATGTATCATCCATGAGACAGCATAAAACGTACTAGAATTTAACCTAATAATTAACTGGTATTAACATTGTTCTATCATATTTTGTAACATATATGTTACAAAGATTTATTAGATAGGGTATGTAGCATATATGTTACATGTCAACAAAAACAGACAATGATGGCTCGACTCCTGTGCGCTTGCACAACTCGACAATAACAGACATTGATTTTATCATGAAGCAAAACAAGGTCTTCCAAACTCCTGGCTCGGTTGTAGATTATGCAATCAAGAAACTCATAGAGAGAGGTAACAAGTAATGGCAATAACAATTCAAGCCAAGGGTATTTGTTGTGATAATCAACCTATCAAGAAAGTAGTTTATGATTGTGGTGATTCAACTGCGATATGGTTTGTTTGCAATCAACACTTGCAACAGCCAGTCTGGTCTAAGAATATTATTTCAATGGAGGATTTAGATGAATAGAAAAGGTTTGCCTCAAGGCATAAGACATGAAGTATTCAAGAGGGATAACTTCAAGTGTACAGAATGTGGTGCAACAAATGAAAATACACAGTTACATGTAGATCACTTCATTCCAATCTCAAAAGGTGGTACAGATGAGCTTGCAAACCTACGTACCTTATGCAAGACTTGTAACTTGGAAAAATCTAATTTGATTTTCTCTTCTACTAATATTATTTTAATAAATCAAAAGACAAGCGAACAGACTAGAATTAGATTTGGAAATAATATTGATGAGCAATGTAAAGATGGTAATCCAAAGACCAAGATGGTTACTTATGATTGTGGATTAGGTGAAGAACAGACTTTGTTGTTATGTGATGATTGTTACAAGTCAGACCAATGCTTCTCAAGGTTTGCAAAGCATATTGTGGAGCTGAAGCATTGAATCCGGTACCTTGTCCCCGATGCGGTGCAAAGGATAATACCCTAACCAATTTTGGTACTGAAAGGTTATGCAATAATCCAGATTGCCGTAATGTCTTTCCAAATGCCTGGTTTCAGGTTCAGAGGTTAGTATAGATGCAAATCGGAATACCAATTAAAAATAGTAGATGTTCAGAATGTGGTGCAAAGGAAACAATTCTAGACTGTGGTACATTCTCTTACTGTTCTAACTGCTTTGCAGAAGTTGTTATCATGAGGTCTGTGCAATGAGTAATCCTTGCCAAGAGCATTTTAGTTTTCCAGAGATTGAGACTTGTATAACATGTCGTACAGCTTACGAAAAGATTCTATTAAAATGGTATGGAGAGAAGGCAGTAGAGAATTTTCGTGAGAACTGCCAGAGGGAGATCTTGCTTTTAGCTTTGAGGGAGGCAAAGGCCAAGAGATGAAAGTAGAATTGTTGACTGATACTTTGCCGTCACTAGGTGACAAACTCGAAGTGAGGTTTGTAGACGAGAAAGGTAATGGTCAGATTATTGTTATGGCAAAGAAGGTTGTGGAGCCATGAACACTGTCTTGATTATAGAGAACTGGCTTGGTGGAAAGATAAGCCACCGACAATTGAATGCCTGCATGAACAAGTTTGTACAAGAAAGGAGAAAATTCCAATGATTGTGTATCAATCGAATGTCAATTCCTGGAAACAGGGACAATCACCAACTGGTTTTTTGAAGCACCAGTATAAAGGAGGCAGTTCAGTTTGGTTCTAGTAAAACCAGTTGAACAGTCTACAAAGTACCTCAAGCCTGACTTTGTGAAAAAGAACCAAGTCAGACGAATCAAGCCCATTGAAGAAATGGTAGAGGTGGAAAGCGAATATGAAGGCAAGACCGAGATGAAAATTACTGGGAGAGTCGAGTGCCAGACCGAAGGAAAACCAGTAATGATCTGGGCAATGAACCAGACATCTAGAAACTCTTGCATCAAACTGTTTGGTCCTGATACAAAGGACTGGCAGAAAGAAATCCAGATAACGGTTCTACCCATATCTGGACATGACAGTATCCTGGTAGACGAGATGGGTACTGCAGAAATAAACAAGATCAAACTTGCTACAGGGAGTGGCAAGCTTTAATCTTTTTTTTTAGGTGATATTATGGCTCAAGTCCTCGAAACAATACCTCCCTCGAAATCAAAACGCCTAGGTATGCAGCCACAGATTTGGAGATGTAAGAATCAGGAATGTACTAATCTTGTTTCAGATGTAAATCAAAAAACTATACCAAAAGAATACTGTTCAGTAGAATGTAGAGAATATGTTAATAGAAAAAAGCTTAATGAAAAATACAAAGTCTGTACTTGTGAATATTGTACCAGAGTTTTTAGATCAAAGAAAAGAGGGACTAGATTTTGTAGTCCTCTTTGTGCTGTAAGAAAAGCAAGGGGAGTTAAATTACATTCTAAATGTGAAGAGTGTGATAAACCAATCAGTATTTTTGGAAGGAAAAGATTCTGTTCAAAGCGTTGCAAGAAACTAAGTTACTTTAAACGCAAAGTAGGAGAGTTGAGTAATGCTTAAGGAAGAAGGCGCTACAATGGTCTGTACTAAATGCAATGTCAAACTAAAGTGTAAGAGAATAACTTTTCAAGGAGAAGAAGGATTGTCCTGGAGAAATTGGGATGGCTCGGCACATTATGGTAAAAATGAAGAGACTGGTCAGATTGAACATTATCCAATAGTAAAGACTGAGTTAGAGATCTGGCAACAAGAGATTGAAGAGCGCCTCATTAGAGCTGAGAGGCAACTTGGGATTATGTGGAGAGAATAAATGGCAACAATTCTTTCGTTTGATAAAGGTAACCCAAAGATACCAAGGCATTTCAAGCCAAGCCAGATAGAAGATGAATATGAAACTCCCAAAGAGACTTTTATTTCACAGATACAACAACATAAGATCTTTCCTAAACTTGATGTAGCTGCTACCTTGCAGAATCGAAAATGCCTAGAATATTTTTCAATAGAAGAAAATGCCTTGGAACAGGAATGGACAAAGGACTTTTGGTGTAATCATCCTCATTCACTACATGCCGAGTTTGTAGAAAAATGTCACCAACAATGGAAGAGACATAATGTAAATGGCTTACAAATCATTCCAGCAAATTGCATGAGGACTACATATTGGCATGAGTTTATCGAGCCCAATGTTAGATATTATGCAATAGAAGGTTCAATTAGATTCTTGCAGAATGGCAAGACAACAAAAGATAGTTCACGTAATGCATATGTCTGTGTAGTATGGAGGGCAAGAAATGTTTAGAAGAAAACAGCTACCAAGAGGAATCAGGCATGAAGTATTCAAGCGAGATAATTATCGATGCCAAGAGTGTGGATTAGATAAATATAGAACAATAATACATGTTGACCATATCATACCAGTTTCAAAAGGTGGTACTGATGAAATGTCTAATCTTAGAACTTTATGTGAACAATGTAATAATGAAAAATCTGATTTAATTCATAAAGGAGAATCTGCTTTAGATGTATTTTTTATTCCTCAAGGTTTGGACCAATTCTTCTGGACATGACTTCTGTAGTATGGTCCGGTAGTTTACTTGAAGATAATTTCAGGATGTTCCTAGAAGAATGTAAAAGAGATGGAATGTATTATGCTGATCTTCTCAAACCTTCTATAATACTTGGAGAGTTTAATATCAAGTCAGAAGACATTGGGGGATTCAATGCCATATTATTTGAAAAGTTAGTTGAGGCTGCAAACCAGTTTGAAATCAAACATAGAATGATAAACTGTATTATTGATTTGATTAAATCAAATTATTATTTAGAAAAGCCATTCAAATTAACATTTACTGCACCACTTGACAAGTATGATTGTATGGTTAATCCAGAACAGAAAATCAAATTTGATGAGGATGTAAATGCGGATGGCTCACCGCTTCCAGTTTACGCAAATGATACCAAGGATGTGCATGGACTTGTTGCAGATAAGATAATGTCAATGGGATTCTATGCAACCATACCAGCTACAGGTCAAGTCTACAAGTATGAGAATGGAGTATACTTGGACTATGAACAAGGAATTAATGATTTGGTAAACAAGATGATAAAATATTCAAAGGAGTCAAATAGAAAAGAAGTTTTTAATTACATCAAGGCGCATAATGAAAAATCATATAATGAATTTGATGCTGATGGTACCATTCACAATCTAATGAATGGTTTGCTAAATATCGAGACAATGGAGTTGAGGCCTCATACTCCTGATTATCTTTCCTTGAGACAGTTCGGTGTTGATTATATTCCCGATGCAACTTGTCCAGAATATGAGGCTGCATTATTAGATAATCTACCAGATCCGGAAGAGAGACAGATGTTTGTTGAATGTCTGGCAATGTGCCTAATACCAGAATTTAATTTTAAAAAGGCAGGGGTATTTTATGGTCCTTCCAATGCTGGCAAGTCTTCACTTGTTGCACCACTTGAAAAGATTCTTGTTCCAGATAACATATCATCATATTCAATACAGGACTTTGATAATGATAGGTTTGCATGTGGTGGACTTATAGGCAAGTTTGCAAACATAACACATGATCAAGGCCATGAAAAAATAACAAGGATTCACAAGTTCAAGAACATTGCAGATCACAAGCCTGTAGAGACAGAAAAGAAATATGGACATGCACAGAATATCATACATAAAATAGCAAACATCTTTCTTGCTAATCACTTACCAGAGGTTACCCCAGAAGCGTCAGAAGGTTTCTTTTCAAGAATAATTCTATTAGAGTTCAAGCAGACTTATGTTGATAATCCAACCGGAGAGGAATTAGCTAGGGGAGTAAAGCCCATTGATAGGGAAAGGATAGCAAAGATTGGTCAAGAACTCCCTGGTATTTACCTCAAACTATTGAAAGTAGCCAAGCAGATGAAGGAACAAAAGCATTTTACATATACAATGTCAGCCGACCTAGTAGAGGCTAAATGGTTCAAGTTAGAAAATCCATTGAATTGGTTCAATGAGGATTATATAACTAAATCATTTGATACTAAAGATTATGTCTTCTTGGATGATTTGTACAAGGAATATGTATTACAAGCAACAAAGACAAAACAAAATATCATTACACAGCGCAAATTCAATCATTACATAGGACAATTGTATACCAAGTCAGATAGGGAGGATATTAGAGAAGATGATCCTAGGGCTACTCATAAGATATGTTTGGTAGGGGTTAAGATACAAGGTCATGCAAGACATGATAACCTAAGAAGCCAGGATAATGAATTAAAACAACTTTATGAAACCATAAGAGAATCATTTAGTTTTGGAGATAATGGATTACTTGTATGCAAACAATGTTTCCAGAAGGCGAATCTTGAGACATGGATGGCTCACAAGTGTAATTCACAATTAGTCTAAGTTCTACACGTCCTACACGTCCTATTTTTCAATAACCTTTTTACTATATACTATTTTTTCACTATATGTAGAAGAGCTTGTTGGAAGTTACGCCGTGTGGGACGTATCAGGCATGAAACAAATCTGGACTGGAAATGCATGTCTTCCTAAATTTTTCAATTTTCTGCACGGCGTAATTTGAAATACTATCTTTGTACTATGTTTGCTAGTGGCTTCCAATTACAAGAAAGGTGCTGCAGCCGAGTATCATTATATGAAACAAAACTGGCTCTTTAGGTATGCAGGCCAGAGATCCTATGGTTCCAAGGGCTTGTTTGATTGTATCTTTATCGACAAGAACTATGTTACTCATCTAGTCCAGGTCAAGAAAGCAACCAAGCCGACAACCAAGCCCAAGATCAACCCCCAAGAGATATGGGAGATTGAAACCTACATTGACCAATTCAAGTTAAAGGATAATCCGCATATCTGGTGCGGTTATGTTCTGATACCGTATAGAAAACAGCCTATCAAGGTTAAGCTGAACTAGACACGCCTGTTATCTTGTCACCGAGAACTTTATTAGAATATGACTTGTAAACAATTCATCCCTTGCAGGATGTGTGTGGAACAAGTTTCCACTCTTAACTTTTATTTCCTTGTGTCGACTTGCTCACCGTTTTGTTAAGATACTTCTGTGTGAGTTGTATTATTTCTTTTCTAAGTTGACACATTTCATCCCAATCCTCAACAGGTGTGTAAATATGGATGTAAGGCATTTCTGCTTTTTTATCAACCTGAATACCGACTTCTATCGGTGCAATCTTATCTTTATTCATCTCGACCTTCCTTTTGTTTTGTAATCAGAGGAAATTGTTTATACTCTATCCCGTCAACAAGACAACAACCTTTAGAACCATGACAAGCACACTTTCCATTTCCACCCCACTGTTTGAAGAATATCTTTACTCCATCTCGATTACCAATTTTGATTAGATCATAAACCCATTCTTTTTGCATTGGTCTAGCATTATGCCCTGATTCTCCACCTATTATCATCCAATCTATTCCTATCAAGTCTGCCTTTGAAATGTTATCTAAGAGAGGTTCAAATGATATGAATTTAGTTTTACATTTTGTTTCTTTCAAATTCCATAATCTAGAAGTTACATATTGTTGCATACCAATAGAAGTTCCTAACCAAACGTTATCAGGTATGATATTATTCTGTGAATATTTCATCATTCTATCAGGTCGTTTAGTTAAGATAAGAAATTGGTGTTTAGGAAAGTTTTTCATTACTTTGAACATACTCTGAACCATAAAGCCAGGTACTTTGACATGGAACATATCAGTCATTGAATTTGCAAAGATTCTTGATGGCTTCCACTTCTTCAAGTCATTTATTATCTTAACCCAATCAGTACCCCAAAAGATAGTAAAATCTCTACCATAATGATGTTCAATATCATCTGCATAACAATGGTCACATTCTTCTGAAACCTTGTTACATCCTATCATGAAATTGATAGTATGATCTGCCCATTCGATGTGAGTGTTTTCTATGTCTGATTACCTCTGTTATCTTTTGTCATTCCGTTAATTGCACCATTTCCTCTAAAGTCATACCATCCTCCTTCATAGCACATTCGGCACACTTACCTCTATCCATATAATCTGCATTCTTTTCTTTGTATAAACCCCATCCAAAGCAACAAGTATCACAAGATACACAGTGATATAGTTCATCTTTACCTTCTGGACACTCACATGGACTTTCTGACGGTTGTGTCATAGAGATCCCAAAATTTCCTTACAATGTGGACAAGGTGTTTTTTTTATTTTTTTCCTAACATAGACTAAAGCAAATAACGAACCTAATACAAAGGCTAGTAAATAACCTGCTATAAATGCAATAAGGAAACTAATATCAGATAAGAATCCGAATAAAGTCATATTTACTTGCTCTCCATTTGGTTAAGAGATTTCTTTCTTTTAAAAGGATTTGAAATATCCATAAAACAAAGAGAGAATAAACCAACCCCAATTAATCCACTAATGATTATAAATTCAAACATTTCTGTATATTCCATTGCATTCATTTACTTGTACCTCGGATTGTTAATATATCATCGATAGTCATAATATTACCACAATCTAAACAAACCCATTTATTTGATAGAATAGCCCAAACCATATCAGATTTACATTCATCACATTTTTGTGTTATTTCATCTTTCTTTGGTTCAGTTTTTACCGTATTTTTAATCAGAATGGATAACTTATTTGATATTTCAACAAGTGCATTATACTGCAACCATTCATAATCACTTGGAGAAACACCGTACACTTTTTTCATTATTTTTTCTTCTCCAATTTTGATACTCTTTTGTCAAGTTTATCTAATACATTTGCAATTTTATCTAAAGTTCTAGTTACTTGTTCTCTCTGTTTTACTTCTGCTAGAAATTGCTCTAATGTGTAATCTATCTTAGTTGTGCTTCGTTTACATTCTAACTTTCGTGTCATTGGATATCACAACTCCATTGTTGACTATATTCATTCATACAATTACATGAAATTATTGTACCAATAAATCCACAAATAAAAAATATTATTGGAAATATTAATTTATAAGCTGGAATATTCAAATCCATTATTACTGTTATAGAGTTATAAGTTCCAAAAAGAAAACAACCAATGGATATTATAGCAGATATTAAACTGAGAAGGTATTTCTTCTTCGCAGAAGATATTTCTATCTGATTAAGTAAACTCAAGAATTAATCATTTCTCCTTTTCTCTCATTAGTTTATCTGGTTTACCCATCATGATAACTACTAAACCAAACAATAACCCTATACCAGATGGAATAAATATAATCGAACTAACTAAATTAATTAGTGTGTGTATCTGTGTTATACTTTGAATATAGAGACAATTCAATGCCGAAATTAAGGAAATAATTGGTATGCCATAACATAAATAATTAGGAATGTAAAAAGAATCTGATTGTATCAACATCCAATACCTCTAGGTTTATTCTCATTAGAAAATTCATGTGCACCTATGATTTCACAACATTGGTGAATTGGATTATTCTTATATTTTCCACAAACACATCTGGGATTACGTTTAGTTGATTGTGTCAATATGGACACTCCACGTTAATAGAATCGTATTCATAGGCTTGTTCTCGTCTATCTTGAATAATATCTCCTTCATCGTCTGTCATATCACCTCTACCATTCATTAAATCAAAGTCACAATCCCAACAAATCATATAGACTTTATCAGTTCCTTCATCCTCATCATGCCATGTAATAGGATATAATTTGTCGGCATCTAATCCACATCTATAACATGTGTTAATGTCGGTGGTCATCTCATTAGTCGCACCGACTGGAACACTAGAATCTTCTGTCATTGAGGTTCATTCCTTACGGTTTTGGTTTCTACGAGTTGAAATGTATTATATCCTAATCTCTCTGCTGGAAGATCTTCTATCTGTATTATCTCCAAAGTATTTCCAATAGGAATATTTACTTGAAATCTAACATCCTTTACAAAGTTATGCTCTGGTAGCGTATGACTTCCTTGATGACCATCTTCTTTTAGACAGTATGGATATGAACATTGAGATGGTAATGTCGTCAAGGCATGATCTCCATCCTGCAAGTCTTTTGACCAGTTAAATAAGGAATAACTTTCTCTACCCATTCAGGATTTTCATTATGCATAGCATATTCCACTGATTGCATATTTGAAATCAAAACAGTTAGAATCTTTCTTGCGGTTTTTTCTCTGTATGGATGACCATCTTTGATTAATAATCTGCAAAGACCATTAAGCCAAACTAAGCCTTTATCTGATACAATATGACTATCACGATAGAAACACCAGACAGCACGTGATATTCTATACTCGAAAATATCTTTTAATTCTGATTTTAATGGATCAAATTTCACCTTGAATACTTTTTCATCTTGGCATAATTCCTCAGATGTCATGCTATTAACTCCATATCTTTACCGCAACCATAACAGAGGCCATACCTGCCATCATGAGGATCTGATTCTATCTCATATTGTTCTCCATGAGGACAACATAATTCACAACAATCTCCACGGTCTCCATGTCTTTTAGCACCACACTTTACACAAGTTGGTTGTTTCCAAGGAGTTCCATCGAGATTTAAGTATCTTGACTTTTCCATAGCAATGTATAGAAAGAGTAATTATATAAGCATTATAACATTTTTGTATTAAAAGTATATATAATTTGTATTACACTATTATGATATGCAAAAGAAGATGTATAGAGTTGAAGAATTAGATTGTCTTACAGAAGAAAGAAAGATAATTGCACATGAATTTAGCAATAAGAAATTTGCAGTTAGTCTGTTAAAAGATTTGGAAAGCATTGGATGTAGAGGCAAAGTTTTCTTTCTAAAAGAGAGGTATGTAAATTGAAGTTCCTAATAGAGCTATCAGAAAAAGCAATAACCAAACTAGAAAAGCGTGCCGAGTTATCAAAGAGATCAAGACAACGTGAAGCAGAATTTATCCTGGAGGAATTACTAAATGAATAGTCAACAAGAATTAGCCTACCTGGAAGATTCTACTAACTACATGAATCAACAAATGTATCAAGATTTTAAATGGGGATTGTACCACTTAGAACCTTTCACTTCTGAGACTGGTAGGCCACCAATGAACGCCTTTGATTATGTCATGATGTCTGAAACTCAATTCGGATTAGGTGAAAGAATCACTGAAACATTAAACCATATCCCAGAGGACTTTGATTTAGAACATAGAATAGCAAAGATTTGGAATGCGAAGACTGGCAAGGGTAAATATCAAAAGACAACTATACCACCTTATCTTATTCCAACACTACGAACCTATCTGAAAAGATTCTCATCATCTGACCAGATATGGCCCATCAATAGACAGAATGCTTGGAGATACTACAAAGACGCTGGAAGAATGGGAGGACTAAATGTATTTGAAGAAAATGAACTGCATGATGTAGAAGGAGTGTTTACTCATATGTTTAGAAAGGCTTGCTCTAAACGAATGCAAGAATTGGGAGCTAGCAGAGAACTCCGTATGTTAAAACTGCGACATGCTTTCAAGGATGCTCATGATGCATATGATAAAGTCGATATCAATGCATTGCTAAAATGGGAGGCTGTTCACTTAGTATGAACGCCTTTGAATTTCTAGTTACCAATTTCGATATCGATGAAGTTGAAGAGATTACCGTAGAATCTATTACCAAGTTTGTTACACCGGAGGTTTCCAAATAATGGAAGTAAAATGCCAGAACCAAAGATGTGGTAGGTACTTTGTGTCACGAACTGAAAAGGCAGAATGCTGCAGTCCTAAATGCTATGCAGAGAAAAGAAAGTTTAACAGTCTTGAATGGAAGATCACACAGTTCTTTTCACACCCGAATGTTATCGAGATTTGACATGGACATAGGACAATGGATAATAATCATTGGAGGTACAGGTTCAATCGGGTTCTTTATCTATGGATGTACTAGGATGTTCACAGACAAGAAGAAAAGAGGCAGGGGAATTAGAAGAGGTTATCGTCAATGATTAACGTTTCACAGAGGTCGTTAACATGAGTCAACAAGGTAACTGGTTACAAAGAAGAGATGGTGTAGAAATCTTATTGATAGTCGCACTATCAGGACTAGCTATCATTCTATCATATACTTTCTACATGATGCCAATATGGAAAGCTGAACATGACAAAGCAATAGCACAAATTGATTCTTTTACTTGTAAAGAATTAGGTGCTTGGTTAATTAATAATGCTCAAAATATGACAGATACAAAAGACTCACCTAATACTGTTTACCATTATGGGCAAGCTAAATATCTAGTCTGTACTCATGGAGGTACTTCACCTTGACCAATTACAATATCTTAAGAGGGTTGAGATAAGATGGTGTCTGGAATACATATGGTAATCATTGGGTGTGTATTATTTTCTGTGTTTGGGGTATTACCTTTTGCCCTTCATGCCAATATTGAACAATATTATCTAAAATCATGCGTTGAATTAAAGAAATTAATTGATAGTGGTCAATATGATGGATGGCATGGCATGAATCCTGATCTTACAGAAACTTATGGGAACAAGTGTATAAAATGACAGATCATGTTTCGATGAGTGCTATTCTTACACTAGGAAATATAGCATTAGTCATACAAGTATTCTATAAGTTTATGCCTGATTATTGTGTTCCAATAGTAGGTATAATATCATTACTTGGTACATTTGGTTTAGCAAAGATAATTGTTAAACACACGTATGTTAACAAAGATGCACAGAGGTTGAGGTCATAATGGAAACATTTTTCATTATAATTATTATACTTGTTTCTTTCATGATGGGAGTCCTTTTATATTATCAATTTGTCTTAGAACCTATCGATGATAAAGCAATTAGATCTATAATGTCTAATTCGTGTCCTGAAATTAAAAAAATACTTGATAATGGAAGTTATAATAATTCTAACATGTTCCTAAATGAAGGTTATCTAAATAATCAGTATTTGGAGAAGTGTAAGTAATGACTTCCAATGACAATCTATTGAGGGCGTTGAGATGACTCACACTTGCGGATTATGTTTCATATCTGGAAGACATAGAGAGTTCAAAACATCACAACAACTAAGTGAACATGTAGGAATGTTTCATGGCTTTGAACAAATATTTAAAAACATTAAGCAAAAGGAGTCTAGCTAACGGTATGCTTAACTTGTTAAGAAGTATTCCAGCATGGCAAATGATAGTTCATTCTATCGTAATAACATGCTTAGTATTTGGGATTTATTATGCAGAAGATATGATGTCTGATCATACTCTATGGTCAAATACCGCTTGTTTACATGCAAAGATGAGTTTAGATTTATGCCAATCAACTGTTCAGGGGGTTAGATTCTCTATGATGATTACATCAAGTATTTTGTTAACTGTATTATTCATATTCATGCGTGATCCATATCCTAATAACAAAATTACTGCAACGTCTACGGAGGATAAAAATTGAAAGACAGTCTAAAACTTGGATATGAAGTTGGAACAGGTTATTTCTGTAGACGATCAAACCCGAGTGTCATTGGAGTTAACATTATCAAAATTCATTAAAGTCTTTTGATTATGGCCTAGAGCTTTAGGTGAATAATATGGAAACTCTCTGCCGTCATGGTACATAGTAGCTCCACAACACCAGGCAGAACAACATTCAACACCTAGATGGTTATAATATCTATCCTCTCCCTTTCTAGGAATTGGTGTATCACAGTATGGACATTTATTCATTCTCGCTTCCCTTTCTGTTAGTTCGTTTAGGAAGAATTGGTCTACACTTAGCCATATGTAAGTCATAACCAAGTAAACTATCTGCATGATGAGACTTGCATCGAGAACAACAAAGGTCTGAAGGATATTCTAAGACTTCTTCATTCATTTACCATCATTTCCTTTTGTCTGTTTGTATAGTTTGATGCCTTTCTTTAGTGCATAATATCCTAAAATCCAAACTGGAATCAGACATACTTGTGCAACCAAAAACCAGAGACTATCATTCATTGTACTGTCTCTCCATGCCTATCACAACAATGACCGTTACAAACAATTATTCTTTTTCCATTGTATTCTATAACTGAGTGTTCAGGACGGTTCGTTACTTTGGTCATTGTTTATCAGTCCAATGTAATCGAATCATACCACATTTAGTACAAGTAATACCATCCTTTAGAGCAATAGAATCAACCTTTTCATAACTAGGAATAGAACTAATGAGGGCTTTTTGTGCATTGATAGCTTCTAATTCATCATGGAATACTTTGCATAATATTTCACCACCTTTTACAAATTGAAAGAATAGGGTATGTTCATTGGTATAATCATTAGATTCAATCCAAGAATTAACAAATGTTTTACCCTTCGTACATTCAGTCAATCCAAACATTAGCTCCTTTATGATGTTTGTTTGTATGAGATTCTAATTTAGATAATTTTACTAGACAGTCACACCAACCACAATTTACTATTTCCTCTAAACGAATTGGAATTATAATAGTAGATTTAGGTTTTGGATGATAATTGAAAACACAGTTTGGATTTGGTTCAGACCATCTTTTCCCACAAGCACAATATTTCTCATCTACAATACTCATTTTATCTCACCGAATATATCATTGGTCAAGTCTTTTTCTCCATCTTGTTATTGAGTTTTACACCACAGAAAGGGCAATACTGTACAGAATAGTCTTTACCCTCAATATCAAATAATAACCACTTACCATTTTGAAACTGAATACATGGTGATAATGTCATTCTTCTACAACAAATAGAATCTAATCTATATTCTGTATTGCCTTTCCAAGCCTGTCTCAATTACCATTACCTCGAAGCATTGAGATATTCTTTAGAAGTCGGTATACAAATGGCATATCTCTTTTATCAATTCTAAATACAGCCCCACCTAATCCAATTCTAACATTAACGTATGAACGTGATAACTTCTTTGTCGGTTTACTCTTGTTATTATCAGTAGTCATGTTTGTATCTCCTCAATTTTCCAATCCTTTTCAATTTTTAAAGCCTTGATTGTGTCTATTGCATTACACCCATCAATTAGACAAAAATAGTAAATATCTGATGGAATTAAGGAATTAGTTATTTTGATTGTTACTTCTCCTCTGCATATACCCAAACAGCATTTCTTACCGAATGATGATTCAGACATCTATTTTGGACTCCATTTATCTAATGCCTTATGAAATTCCTCTGCTGACCAATAACTGTTAATTCCTCTATGAAAGACTTGTACTAATTCTCCTGTTTGAATGGTTTTATTTCTAGTTTTTAGATGAGTGACGGCATCACTAGGAGATTTACCATAGCCGTAACCTTTACCATTAGCCCAAGTGAATTGATACTTTTCAATCAAATGATAATAACCTCAATATTTGTTCTGCATCTCTCTTAGTGTAAACTTCACAAATTAACGTATTAGGTTCTTTAATTATCCACCACCACTTACCATCCTGAGTACCAGACCTTTCTATATTATAATTTGAGATTAACTGACTAAGGATTTTCTTTTCTTTACTCTTTGTTGTGGATGTCATTGAGGTATACCAAACCCGATTCTAAGAATCTTACCAGATATTAGTTCATTATCATATGACAATTCTCTAATCTTATCATTATTCTTTCTAAGTCTCTGTCTCAATCTCTGTGCCTCTTTTAGTTCTTGTCGTCTTGTCATTGAACCTCTTTCCTCTGTATAGTAATCACTTTAGGAAATTGTTTGATACGAAGTAAGCAGATAACAATCTTTTCCCATTGACAACCTTTGAGTCTAGGAACTGGATAGTTATTCATTATTCCAATAAGGCCACCTGGCTTTACTATTCTAACTAACTCATGAGTCCATTTAGACCATTGAGGATATGGGCAATCATATAAGTCTCTAGCAAAATCTTCGTTATATGGTGGATCTGCCATACCACCATCAAATTGGTTATCTTGTAATCTTCTAACTGATTCAACATTTCCAATCATGTCAGGATTTAATTCAGGTTTGACATCTATTCTATATCCGGTAGTGGCCTTACCACCGAAGAAATGAACATAGTTAGAAGTCTCAAGTAATCTAGGCAAGTGCTTCTCAAAGTGTAATGGGTAACAACCTGGATAATCACTTGCAGGCCTTGGAAGATAAAGAACCTCTATTGGTATCTTACCTTCTCGTTCACTAATCCAAAGTTGTAAGTCATCTATTAATTCAGTCTGGCTCATTTGGTAAACCATCCTTTGGTATTCTCACGATAGATTTTCATTAACCTAGAAGGGCCAATAGAACCAGCACTATCAACAATGAAAGCAGTTATTGGCTTATCAGAATTATAAAGACTAACTGCATCTAACTCATCTCGACATTCTATTTTCTTTGTCGATGAACTACTCATGTTTAACCACAAATCCTTTTTTTATGAAGTAACCTATCTTGTAGGAGTTAAGATTGTCAAGAAAGAAATCAGGTATGATACCATTAAGTAGATCGCTTATTCCATGATAGAAAGTAGTGCCTGAATAGTTTGCATTAGTCTTTTCAATAAAGAACTTGATTGCTTCTAACTTATCCTCTTGTGAACATGATGGATTAGTTGTCAAGATGTAAAACTCCCTGAACATTTGAACCAATGACAATTATGTTCGCATATTATCATTATTTTCTGTAATGCCTTTATTTTCTCTAATTCTAGAAAGTGTGTATCGTTGTATCTCATTGGCTGAACAACTCCGCAAATTCTCTAGCCTTCTGATCTCGTAGTTCTCGACCTGCTTCTGTTAGTTCAGAAGCACCACATTTACAAAATTTGTAACAAAAAACACTTTGCCATTGATGCTGATGACCGTCTGACGGGGATGTCTGTGAGTGTGGTGTGCTAGGCATGTACTAGGTTACGTACCTAAATATTATAAGTTTATTGGTTTATAAGAAATAATAAATACTATGCATGTACTAGGTAAGATATGCAACTGATAGTCGAAATCACAGACGAGCTTCACAGTAAACTAAAGATCAAAGCCATCAATGAAAAAAAGTCTCTAAAAGAATTAGTTACTCCTGCATTAGAGAGGATAGTAAAATGAATAGCGAACAAGAACTAGCCTACCTAGAAGATTCAACTAACTATATGACTCCACAAATGTTTCAAGAGTTCAAGTGGGGATTAGAACATCTAGAACCATTCACTTCTGAGACTGGTAGGCCACCAATGAACGCCTTTGATTATGTCATGATGTCTGAGATTCAGATAGGATGTGGTCTTAGAATCACAGAAGTCTTGAACCTAATCAGAGAGGACTTTGATACTTCACATAAGATACTAAAACTTTGGAACCCAAAGACAAAGAAAGGTGGTTTCCAAAAGACAACCTTACCACCTTACCTAATTCCAACACTAGATAATTATCTTAAGAGATTCGGTAATGCAGATCAGATATTTCCAATCAATAGACAGAACGCCTGGAGATATGCTAAAGACGCTGGAAGATTAGCTGGCCTGAATATCTTTGAGGAAAACGAATCACATGATGTAGAAGGCGTGTTCACCCACTTGTTTAGAAAGTCATGTTCAAAACGTATGCAAGAATTAGGTGCAAGTAGAGAACTAAGAATGTTAAAGCTAAGACACGCTTTCAAAGATGCTCATGATGCTTACGATAAAGTAGACATCAATGCTTTACTAAAATGGGAGGCACAACATCTTTGCTAGCTAACACAATTCTAATCATGTCATCGGAGAGATTGAATTGAAAGCCGAGAGTCTAAAGACTATCAGTACAGCAGTATTAATAGGAGGATTTGCTTTTGCTGCGTTTCAATTAATTTATTGGGGTGACATACTCGGATTTTTTATTACAGTATGCAGTTCAGGTATAACATCTGGTTACTTCCTAGCTAAGTACAAAAACATAACAGGAAACACAACTTGGATGGATAATAAAAAACTAAGGAGGTTCTTTCCAGGTGTCTAATTACAATCTATTGATGCCGTCAACATGTGCCTTCTGTGATAAAGTGTTCAAACGTAAAGATAGTATATTCAAACACTATACCGAGCATACTCAGGTTATGGCCTTTATCTTAGGGCTACATCAACGAGTTGTTAACTATAAAGAGTTTGAAGATTGGCATGTTAACAAAAATGCACAGAGGTCGGGAACATGATAGATCCTAATCTTTTAGCTTCAATAGTTGTAGGAATGGGTTCTTTCTTAATTATAAGATGGTCATTATGGTATTTTACTGAAAGAAAATCTTCTACCGACATTTCACAGAAGGAGTCCACGAACTAATGCCAACCGAAGAATTTAGCGAGTTGCTAACAAAGACAACTGACGCATTTAGAAAATCAGAATTAGCAGGACATTCAACAACGACATTCGATGACATACAGACTAAGTTTGAGTTTGCAGACAAGACAAAACAAGTAATAAACAAAATATGTGAAGATCTTGCAGATGAGATTCAAAGGTTATTAGAGAAACATCCAGAAGTAACCCATATCGGTTTTGATGAAGTTACACTGAATATCATGACTAAAGATAAAGATAATGATTCTCTTTTCATTGAATGTGATATTTGGGAATCACTTGAGGACAAGATTACTGAAAGGGAGGCGAACAAGTAATGGGTAGACGACCAAAACATCCTCTTTGCAGTTTTGAGATAAAGAAATCTCTTACTCAAGACTTGATATTCAGTCTTGTTTGTACTGGATGTGGTAGAATAGGATTAATTGATAAAGATTCTATTGACAAATACATTTCATACTTTTCTAAAGGAATGATTCTCGTTAACAATACATCGAAAGAGGAATCAAAATGAGAGTAGATAGATTGTTAATTCTTATTGCAGGAGTGCTTATGGCTTTTGCATTATATCTAGGAATATCAAAACAAATTACATTCAATGAATGGATGATATTATTTGGTATTGGTCTTTCTATTGAATTACTTAGTATGAAGATACCCAAATATGTGGAGTTATTTGAATGACTCTCAATAACAAAATACTCATTATGCAATTGGAGAGAATGATATGAGTGGTTATGAGAATGAACTCAGAGGTGGTTATCCTTTGGGAGTGATGTTAATTTCAGTAGGGATTACTTTGGCTGTATTAATTCCAGTTTATGTTTTTCTTGTAATTCCATACGGAGAGAATATGTTAAAACAAGCAAAATTACATGAAAATGATTATCAGACATTAGGTAAACAGACTGAAAGACTTCTGGGTGATTCTAGTATATCATGTCAACAGATTCAAGATATGAGACAATTACATGTACAAGTTACTGAACAATGGAAAGATCCTCTCTATTGGAAATCTAATTTTGATACTGCAAGAGACCTATGGAACGCTAAGAACTGTGGTAATCATTGGGGATGGTTTGAATCTTGACACTCGTTAACATAATGCTGAGGTCGTTGACATGAATAGAACCAGTAAATCAGTAATCTTAGTATTTATTATTTCAGGATTGTTTAATTTAGGAATGGGAATAGCATTTTGCTTTTGGCAATATAAGTACATGAATTTTGATTATTCTTGGAACATTGTAATAGGGATTATCTTTGGATTCATACTATTAACGATAGGTATGAAATTACATGCAGATACACTACCAGACAAACCAAAGGAGTTATCGACAAAATGTTAATTTCGTTTAGAACTAATTGTATAATGATTGGATGCATGATGTTTAGCTTAGTCCCAATGGTTTTTGCACTTGCTTATTTTATGGACTCATGTGAGGGTGGATGTAAAGATAGAATAAATATGGAAGCAAGAAGTATCTATCTTCTAATAGGTATGTATTCACCAATTCCTATTTCTTTGTTAATCGATAATATTCCTAGACATATCTCAAATGACAAGATTGTACAGGAGTCGAGAAAGTAATGTTTGGATTTAGTATTACTCAAGACCAAGTAGAACTTCTATCGGGTTTGGCGTTTATTTTATTCATTGGTGTAACTATGTCACTAATATTTGGAGTATGCCATCTTCTATGGATGACTAGAGATAAAAGAACTAATCCAAGGAAAAATGATAAAGAAGCAAGAGAAGCACAAGAATCTATTAACAAATGGAAGGAGTTAAACCAATGAATCTAGCTAACAAACTTTTGACAACGTTGAGGGAAAACCCACCAGGATTCTTCATTGTTGTAGGCGGGGTTATTCTTTTTCTATCATTGTTTCTAATGCCTATAATCATTCATGATGCTTGGTATCAATCACCTAATCCATATAGAGATGAAATAAAACAATCATGTGAACAGATTAATTCCTTGCTTAGTATTGTTAGCGCAGTATTATTAGGACTAGGAGTGATTATGTTCTTTCTTAATTATAAAGAAGCAAAGAGGATGTCTGTATGATCGATTGGTCTTTAATCTGGGTGATTGGTGCGATTGGTTCGATAGGAATAGGTATTGTCATAAATAATTGGTTGAAGAAAGATTTGAAACGTTCGATGACGGAGTCGCAAGGAGGTAAAGAAGAATGAGTGAAGAAGAACTAAAGAAACAAGAGAAACACTTTGCAGTTATACTAACCTTATCTATGATAGCTTCTTTTTGGGTAGGAGTATTCACACAAAATTATATTCTGGGGTTATTCAAATGACCAAAGGTGAAAAGCGTTGATGGAAGAAGAATTAGAAGTTCTTGTAGAGGTTGAAAAGGAATTAAATGCATTCAAAGAGGATGAGAAAAGCGTCTATAATGGACATACTAAAGAAGATTTTGAATATTTATTTAATAAAATTGCCTTTGTAGTACATAACAACAGATGTAAACATTGTAAAAAACTTCTTACATATGGTGATTGGGATAATTTCGAATGTGGAGGATGTGGTTATTCTATACTTGAATCATTAAAGAACTCACCAGATAACCCCGATGACAAGTTAGGAGAATAGTTTAGAAGTACTATGTAAGTACTAAAGTTTATAATATACAATTTGTATATGATGCATAGTGCATAACCAAAAGATTCTTTCTGGCTTGAGAGTGTCAATCCCTTTTGAGTATGCATCACTTTTCAAACTAAAAGAAGGCGATACTATTCTAATTGATAAAACACAAAATGGCATACTGATCATTCCAGCAGAGGTCAAGCCTAGAAGATGAACGCCTTTGATTTTATCGTAACCAATTTTGATACGGATGAAGTGGAAGAGATAGTATCAGAATCAATATCCAAGTTTGTAACACCGGAGTGGAAAAATGGAAGTTAAATGTCAGAATACAAAATGCGGTAGATATTTTGTATCAAGAAGCGAGGAAGCTCAATGCTGCAGTCCCAAGTGCTATGCAGAGAAAAGAAAGTTTAACAGTCTTGAATGGAAGATATCGCAGTTCTTTGCCCATCCGAATCTGATCAGGGTATAGCATGGATGTAGGCCAGTGGATAATAATAATTGGCGGTTCAGGCTCTATTGGATTTTTTATCTACGGCTCAATCAGAATGCTTACTGATAAGAGAAAGAGTGGCAGAGGTCGCAGAAGATAATCACCATTTCTTGCCAGAAGCAGATTCCGTACACTTGTCATTATTGATGCAATTACCCAGGCGTTGAGTTGTTATCTTACTTGCTGTTATCTTGTATGGTATGGTTGAATAAGGATTCTTGAAATCAAATGGTGTCTTGTCTGGTGTATGCTTTACAACCTTGTTATCGTAACTTGTTGTCTTGCATCCGCTTTCAAGATACTTTATTGTATCATTTAACAAAGAATCGGAATAGACTATCTCTGCACCAGTACAACTAGGATAAACATAACGGTTCTGGTATTCGATTCTATTATGATCATTTCCTACAGAATCATCTTTGTTGATAAAAGTAAGGCTTGGGACTATTGTTATCTCCTTTGAATGTACTATGGCTCTATAATCAGCATCAATCATTATGGTCCATTTGCCAGGGGGATACATACCCCAATGATTTACTGTACTAGTCTGCAACCTATGAAAGAAACCTTGGGTAGCCACAAACTTTCCGCTTATCAACTGGTTTGAATTGTCATATGGAAGAATCGCTTTGTATGTTGGACACTGGCTTGTATCATTATGCTTGATTAAAGTAAGGCATTCATTGGATAGATCTACTGTAATAAGGTCGGGGTTTAGGGTGTAAACTCCACCAGTAACAAGATTACCTAATGATACTGTAGTGGCATTGGCTTCCGAATAACTAAACCCGATAACAAGTACCAGAATAGTACCTAGAAGAATCTTATTCATGAATAAAAATCAAAACCCAAATAGTTATTTGTTGTGTAGAAATCATGTTCTTTACTCTACCACCAAGTCCTTTGGAACCCTACCTTAGCTGGACTGATATGTTTATGCTAAGTAATTTCTATTTCATAGCCAAATTCTTTCACATATTTGAGATATTTATTGAGACAGGCAAGGTACCTAGGTTTGCCAATAAGAAGAAGGTACCAACATAGCACAAAAATTAATTAGCAAGGGTACCACATGATATCGTGTGCCTACAAGACCTAATGGATTTGGCTGCAGTCTCGGTAGCAGTTGGGTTGGTAGGATTTGCAGTATGGAGTCGATATGGCAACCGTAAAAAAAGCTCTGGGGGGATGGGTAGTAATATCAGAACTGACAGGGCAACCTCTAACGAATCAAGTGTTCCGAAATAAGAATAGGGCTATGCAAGTAGCTTCTGAGATGTTTAGGATTGATGGTTCATGGTAGTTTCAACAAATCTTTAAAACTGAAATTATGGTATCTTGATGTATTGTCTGAACAGGTTATTAATGAACCAAAAAAGATTTTCTCTTTCAATCTCAAAAAGAATAACATAGCAAGACTTGACTTGCTAAGGTCCGAGCCTGTTACTAGGTCTGAACTGATGGATGCTTTGCTTGAATATCTTTTGGATAATCCAGACTTTGTTTGTGGATTCGTAAGAGAGATCCAGAACAAGACTCTAAAGAAAGTGGAAGAGTGTATTATTAATGGATGAAGGTATAGCAATAGACATGATCAAGAATGCGCCACTGGCCTGTGAGTCTTGCGGTTCTAAAAAACTCCTGGTATTCTTTGAGAGAAAGATTGACAAGTGCTTTGCATATGCTTGCTGGTCATGCAATAACTTTCAAATCTATGGCGTAAATAAGGCACAGATTGATGCGTGGTTCAAGTCACATGGCTACTGATACTATATTGTGGCGAAAAATGTTTCAAAAAATCAGGAACACCTAAAACTTTTAGGTATTGTTTCATACCTATCGTGTTTACCTAGTACTTTGTGAGTAATAACCGCGCAAAAATGTTTCAAAATTTTGTTTTCGTTCGAACGAATCTACACAAAGTATAATATCTTATTTTTCTAATTATTTATAATAAATATAAAAGAGTACAAGAGTAAAATAAAAAACACAAGTGAGAGGGCATGGGTAAACTAGCAGCAGACTTAGATGCAGAAGCATTACAACATCGCAACGCCTACTATATGGCATTGGCTAATGGTAACTATGAACATGCAATGCACACAGTTGTCATGCTCAATAAATCTATCAGACCTTCCAATCGAGTACAAGAAGTAACAGGCAAGGATCTAGCTTCTCTTAATAGGACCTCCTATTACACTTTCAAGGATGAACTTGTCTGGTTGAATGATTGCAAGACTTGGTGCTTTCGTTATGCACCTTTAGTTCAAGATGCATTCGCAAGGGAACGTGAGGCGTTATTAAGGGAGTATGATAGATAATGCCAACCATCAAGGAACTAGAGTCTGGTGTTATTCTCAGAGAGAATAAGATAGAGACAACCACATTCAATTGGAATGGGAAGAACTATCCACTTCCAATAGCTTATAGTTTAGGAAAACTTTGTACATCGTTATTAAAACTCAATACCAATGCTAGGTTCTTACCAATACTTGTTTCAGGTAAATCAGAGAGCGGAAAGAGTACGTTAGTGCGTTCCATTATACACAGAACTTGCTGTGAGCAACCAGAGGACAAGAAGAGAATCATACAATGGTTTGTAGGCAAGGATATGTTCAAGATGAAAGATATAATCAAACAGTTACCCAAGAACAAAAAGTATGCTCTAGTACTTGATGACCAGTCCTTTGTTCTAGATCAGGCCAAGCCAAATCTAAAGAAGGAATTAATGGAGTATTTCACAGTCATGAGAAAAGATCTTGGTGATGAGGATAAGGTACAATGTTTCTTCTTTACCAACATGCATTATAGTCGTGCAATGCCTCCAATGTTACGAGATAGCTATGTAAGAATATTAACATCAATGACTGACGAAGATTCGCAAAACTGGAAAGACTTGTTTGGTTGGGAGAATCAATACAAGATCAAAATATTCCAAAAGCAGTTCTCATCACAGATGCAGAATGGCTGGTTTTATGTCAAGTATGGAAATCTAAAGCCTTCACAATACTATACCAATGCGCCATTCAGAATAGCATTTGTCAAGGACCTTGAGGGTGTTCATCCACTACTTTTTGCAAAAGAAGGCTGTGACCTTTGTGCGCCTCCAAAACACCATGAAAAGGATATAACATATCTTAGGAAGAAACAACAAAGCGAGCTAAAAGAACTAGGTTTAACTGAAAAGTACAATGATGATCATTTCGGTGAAAACACAGTACTAACATAGCAAAAATTCATTATCTAGTGCTTATATAGAATGTTGATGCTTGACGGTGGAACCTTCATAGTTTTCAATCTGATAGGTTTTGGCTGCATGATCTACGGAATAATGTCATCTTCCATACTTGCCAAGCCTCTAGCCCTGCTCTCAATTTTGGCTCTAATGTTTTTGGCATTTACTTTATTACAACCACAACCGGTAGGAGTCGCTACAAGTACCACTACAAATATCAAGACTTTTAATGTCAACAATACACTTGTTTCAAACAGTACAAGTTCAGATGCCAGCCAGCA
>Ga0207692_10000044_pt1 | contig 38200 bp, 72 predicted proteins | sample LARL52metaG_FD_184345 | JGI IMG/M metagenome (GOLD analysis project Ga0207692, IMG submission 184345) | Corn, switchgrass and miscanthus rhizosphere microbial communities from Kellogg Biological Station, Michigan, USA - LAR L5-2 metaG... | ecosystem: Host-associated > Plants > Roots >...
AGACCTAGACCCAGACCTAGACCCAGACCAAGACCCAGACCAATACATAGACCTAGACCCTCTTTCAAGAACTGATATCATCTTATAATCCTTAAATTTACCCAGACCCAGACCTAGACCTAGACACAGACCCAGACACAGACCAAGACCAATACATAGACCTAGACCCAGACCAAGACCCAGACACAGACCCAGACCAAGACCCAGACCTAGACAAAGACCCAGACCTAGACCTAGACCAATACATAGACCTAGACCAATACATAGACCTAGACTCAGACACAGACCTAGACTCAGACACAGACCTAGACCTAGACACAGACCAAGACCTAGACCCTCTTTCAAGAACTGATATCATTTCTGTTTTCTTGGTAAAGGTTTATTCCATTCTGTGCAGTCAATAATTGCTTGACGTCCAATTATTAATTTACCTTCAATTGGTTCTATTTCAGAATGTTCGCCAGTTTTAAAAGAATCAGAATATCTTCCGGTATCTGGTATCCATGCGGCATCTTCAATAACAATTTCGTAATCTAAAACTTCAACTAATTTACCAGTAAAAAAATATGTTACAGTTCGTATAAAATAATTTTGACCAATTTTATACGGGTGAGGTTTATTACAATTTTTAGATAATTTATTAATTTCATTAATTTGTTTAAGTGTTAAGTTTTCTATATCTATCACGGTTTTCTCCTAAGTTAAAAAGGTATTGAATCATCTATTGGATTTTCATTAATTGTATTTTTTTCAATAAAAATATAATCCGAAACACAGTTTTTATCTGGTTTATCACCTTTTTTATCTTTTTGTATTCCTATCAAAAGATTGCCAGTTTTATTTTCACACATAAAAGCATTTAACTTACCTTCTTGATATTCTTTTTGAAGGCCGACCGTATAACAAAAATGTCTTATTTTTCTTTGAACAAATGGATGATCTCCGTTCATAATATTATCGAAAATAAGACCTTGCATTCCATTCTTATCCCAACATTTTAAAGTTAATGCTATATAAGAATTTCCTGCTTCTGAAACTCTTTTAACAGATTTAATAACTTCAAATGAACCTTGACCTTCTTCTAACAAGCAAGATACCTCCTTTTCTGTTTTTGGTGTAAATTCTAAATCTGCCATTTTACTCTCCTGTTACTTGTGATTTAAGGTGATTAATACATTTTTGAATATCATCAGATTTCATTTCATCAAATGATTCAGCAGAAGCTTTATTAAGCCATTTTTGATAATTATCTTCAGGTATTTTTAAAAGTTCAATTAGTCGTTTTACTTCTATAACTTCTTCTTTAGTTGCTAATAATTCAATTGATGCTTTCTTTTCCAATACTTTTTTACCGTATCTTTTTGCTATTTCTTCATAAGAAAATGGGAATGTCTCTCCATCTCCAAAAGTTTCTATGCGAGTTTTCTTAACAACACCAACTCTTTCTTTTCCGCGTTTTTGTATTTCAAACACAATATCAAAAAGATAATCAAGTTTTTTATAGCAATCGAAAGTTTGTCCTAAGACAATCATTCCTTGACCGTATTCATTTTTAGAATGAGAAGTAATAATAACATTCATATCAAGCCGTAAAAGCAAATTTAAAAGGTGTTTAACGCTCTTATTAGCTTCTCCATAATGACGACCGAATTCACTACCTACTTTCTTTTCAGCCTGCTCTAATAGCGTATTATAAAGCACAGTAAGAGGGTCAATTATCAATGTTTTATAATCATGTTTTGTTGTTAATAAAGCCTTTACTTCTTCTATTAACTCAAAGAAATCAGTTGTTGAGAATATAGCGCCTTCTTTTTCTTTTAGAATTTCAACATACTGATCATTCTCGGCGCCTTTTTCAGTATCTATTAGATATGGTTTTGGAAACTGAATTGCAGCAGTTGTTTTACCAACACCAGCCATCCCGTAAAATAGAGCCTTCAGTCTCTTCTCCACTTTCTCTGGTTTTCTCCCTCGAAGCGCCATTAATACTCTCCTCTATAAATCGTCTAAATTCAAGTTCACACTGATACGCAAGTTGTTGAAGATCATCTTCCATAATCAAGTCCCAAAAAGTTCTAATTCAAGTTTTTTTATTTTCCTTTCTCTTACGATCTTGTTCACATAATATTCATTACTAATGATAGAGTTATTCTTTTTTAATTTATTAATATTTCCTATTTTTTTATCAAGTTCAGACCTCAAATAATTAATATTAAGTATGTCTTGTATAGAATCATGGTATCTGTGTGAAAAATCATGCATAATGTAGCTCATAGTAAATCTCCTATCCGCAATGCGGTAACTGTTCAGTAGAGTTATAAACAGAATAATTCCAATTATCTTCACAATATTTACGCTTATAGACTTTCTTTACATCATCAAAGATATCTTCTTCGTAGAAGTTAATCACGTTATCAGTTATTAATTCACATATTGCTATTGCGAGTACTTTTTTTAATGTATCGCTTTCTTCTGTCATGTATTTAGATATCATTTCAAGTAATCTACCATCTTTTTTATCACCTTTAATTATTGCATCAAACACCAAAAGACCTTTTATCTGTATAGTATCAATCTCTTTTCTTAATGATTCAGATGCGCATTCAATAAACTCATCAGAGTATTTATTAGGAAATTCACCGTTAGTATCAACTTCAGCAGCCATTGAATCTATTAACTCACGATAACGATCATTTGACATTTAAACCTCCAATAACTCAATAGATTTCATTAATTCATCTAATTTTTCATTAACAAATATGGAATGACCACTTTGAAATTTTATACAACTACCTTTACTAAATTGAGTTAAATTCATCCCGGGCTCAAGAAAAATAATAGTTTTTGCATTTTCTTCTTCTTTAATCACGTCAATACTTCTTGTTGCTTTTATATACATCATTTATATTTCTCCTCAAGTTTATCTCCAACAGCTAAGTCAATATCGTATTTTAATTTTTCGCGAAGCTTATTAAGTGTTTCAATATGCCTATTATCAAACTCAACAGATTTTTCGTATAATTCATCGTACATATTTCTTGCATCTACTTTGTAAGTATTTATTAGTTGATTAAACGCATTGTCTATTTCACGATTTACTTCTTTCATCGCCATCCTCCCTTAAGGTTTTAATAAGTCCGATTATTTCTTTTTTTAAAACTTTAAATTTAATATTGTATATAATTACAGGATATTCTTCTTCGTAAATTTTAAACTCTTTTTCAGCAAGTTTTATAACTTCGTCTATTTTGTCCATAAATCCATCCCTAAAATAAAGCCCGTCTTAGACACATCACGGAGCCGGATGTTTTTATCCTCTTTCCGGGTAGGTGCGAGGATGTCAATATCATGCCAGTCTCAGGACACGTCACTGGCAGGACGTCCACAAGGAATCGGTGATACCTTGTCCGTTCTTTCATAAAAACCTCTTATTATTTTATGTTTCTTAACAAGATTTTTTCTACTTAAATTGTAAAGCGTTGAACTTACCCATTCTCTAGTTTCTTCTATTCTATAAAGTCTATAAAGAGCAACTAAAATCTCATCTATACTTAAACTTGTCTTTATATTAAATAAATCTAAAAGTTTTTTAGTTTTTTTATGAATTCTTAAGCCAACTAGATTTAATTCGACTTTTTTTGAAATATCAGTTATATCACTCAAATCAAAAATATCTTTTCTTTCTTTCATAAAAACCTTGTCCGTTCAAAAATAAGTGAAGGATGGCCAGAATTGCACTGGCTAGGAGCATTTTAAGTCTCTTTTAAACGCTATTAACTTAAGCTTGAGCGCTATTGCTTGTATCCATCAATGCTTTACCCATCATAAATAATTAAATTGATACTTATCTAATCATTTTGACGCGTGTCACTAAACCACGCCGCATCCTTCGTAAAATTGGTGAAGATATAAAGGGTTTTCACCTTTTAATGAGTACCTATATCCCATTACACGGAGAAGTAGGGATTTGTCTTCTCATCTTCCAGACTTTGAGTATTCGTCTTCTCCACGAGGTGGCAATCTCACAATACTCATATCCTATATCTTCATAAAAACGGTCACTTATAGTTAATGACTTCGTTATTGTTTATTTAGCTTTTTAATTTGTTTGTGACCGTATGAGATGAAGTATTTCATACTTGTCAAATACTTGTCAAGTGTTTTGTAAAAAATATTTAAATTATTTTTTCGTACCGATCAAATAAGAACTTTATTTCTGGTTTTTCTAATACAATAGTCAACTCATAAGTATCATTTGACCCTTCAATTAATTTGAATTTAGTTATATTTTTTTCTGGATTATTTTTTACTTCGCTAAACACATAATCATTAAAGTTATCTTTATGTGTTCCTATTCCATCTCTTAACCAATGCGGTGAAATATTAAGAAAAGATGATATTTTTATAATTTTCACGGGTGAAGGAATTTTTCTATCATTACAATAATGAGAAATTAATGTTTGATCTGTTTCTGTACCTTGTGATAGTTTTCGTTGACTACTGAATCTCAATCTAATGGCGTATTTCAATCTACTACCTATCGTTTTTAAATTTTGCATAATTTTTTCCAAAAATATTAATGAAATAAAGTTTACTATATTTAACCATTGACTTACAATCATTTTTCAAATATAAAATATTCCCCTTATTTATTGGTCTTTTCATTTTAATTGGATTAGTGTATGGCAGCAAAACCTTATATGCCTTTTTATACCAAAGATTACATGGAGGACACTTCGCGACTTTCTACGGAGGAGCATGGTGCTTATTTGCTCCTAATAATTGACTATTGGCACACCGAAAAACCACTTCCTGATGATCTAAAAAAGCTCAGTTTGATCGCCAAAATGGCGCCAAAAAGGTTCAAAAAAGTTTTCGCAAACTTAAAACTTTTTTTCTCCAAAAAGGAAGGGCATTTTTACCATAAAAGAATTGAACAAGAACTTAAGGATTATAAAGAAAAGGCTTTAAATAGGGCTTCACAGGCAAAAAAGGCTGCTGAAACTCGATGGGGAAGCGATGCTCAGAGCAATGCTCCCAGCATGCCGGCAGCATTGCTCACAGAATGCTCGGAGCAATGCTCAGAGCAATGCGGCGTGATTGCTATATCAAATACAAATACAAATACAAATACAATCTCAAATTCAAACTCAAATTCAAAAAAAGAAGAATCAAAAGATTTCTGCGCGGAGCCAGGAAAACCCCCTGGCTCCTCGCTTGCAAAAATCGACGAACCGATTTTCATTTTCATTCCCGTTCTGGGAGGTGACGAAGTTGGGATACCCGAACGAATAGTTTTGGAATTTGTAAGCAGTTACCCAAATGTTGACGTGAGGCAAAAATTGAGAGAGATGAGGGCATGGAGTTTTTCAAATCCAAAAAAGCAAAAAACGAAAAGAGGGATTTTGAGATTTGTGAATGGGTGGCTCGCCAAGGAACAAAACAATTTTAAAAGCGGGCCTTCTGGTTACAAATTAAATGCAGTTGAACACAACCAACTTGTGCTTGAAGGAATTATCGCAGAGGAGAATCAAAAGAAACTTAGAGGCGAATATGTTAGCGACTGACAAAACTGAATTTTCTTCAATCATGATTAATTGCTTTCAGAATTTTCGTGCTGCTATTTCAACTGCGATGGTTAATGAATGGTTTGAAGAATTGAAAGGGTTTGATTATTTTCATATTCGCAATGCGTTTAGAACTTATACGAATGAAAATGAAAAGTATGCGCCTACTCGAGCAGCAATTATTAATCTTGCAAAAAAAAATGCAAATAAATTGCATTATGAAAAAATGAATGTTGATAGATGTTTTGTAGAGCCTTGTAAAAATAAAGCAGAACAAACAAGAGGAAATTTAGATGAATTTGGAAATATTAAAAATATTCGAATGTGTTCTTTCCACGATGATGCTTGGATTTTAAAAATGCAACCAAATTCACTCGCAGCAAAAAATATTCTTGGTGCGCGAAAAAGTGAGTCAGAAGCAAAAGCTTTGGGGATGACAGGTTTTGAATATTTCAAAAAATTAAATCCGAAGGTTTTTGATGCGGTGCAAAAAATGATAACTCGAAAAAGCGAATGCAGGGAGAATATTTTTGCCGTAGAGGAATATTTGAGCGGTGGGTAATGGTTATGTATAGGGTAAGGCATTAAAATTCTGCTATTGTAAAATTTAGTGGGTAGAATTTGATTTAATTTTATACTTTGATGGTTGTTTTTTAAGTTTTTTGAAAAATGGTAGTTTTTAAAATAAATAGTATATATAGAATATTATTACTGGAAATAAGAGGCAAAAAATGGTACGAATTGAGGGTGTTTCAAGGGATAATTTTGGATGTTCAATTTTGATGAAATGGGGGTTAAAAGTGGATGAAAATTTAACTATTACTGGAGTAAAAAAGTATCACAATATGGATGGCATAATAGAGGCTTTAAAAAAATTTCTGTTGATGATTTTCAAGAAGTTTTGTCAAGGGTATTCAATGAAAGTGAAAGAAATTTAAAAATGACTGAAAGTTTAGAAACCCAAAATATTACAGTTTATTGGAAAGTAATAATGATTGCTTTGCATAGTCAAGAAACGAGAAGATTTGGGTCTTTGAGTTCTGCGCGTGAATTTGTTGATAATTATAAAAAAATACAGGATGCAGATCATAAGATTTTTAAGGTTATTGAGGAGGAAGTTGAATGAAATTATGTAAAGATTGTAAATTTTCATCTCGGCATGGTGAACAGTCTATTTGTGGAAATAAAAATGTTAGTTTTAGTCTTGTTACGGGGAAAAGCACAGAATATTGTTTATCTGCAAGATCAATTTCAGGGAAATGTGGGCCAGAAGCTATATATTTTGAGGAGAGGGTGGAGTGATTGAAAAAATACTTTGGTATTTATTTTGTATGTTTATTGGGATATTTTTACTTATGATGACTTCTATTATTTTAATTGGTTTTGTGAAAGTTATGTATTACTTAATTTTTCAGGATAAATTATTTTTATGAATGAAGATAAGCTTTTCTTATTTATTGTAATTTTATTTTCTATATCTTGTTTTTCTATAGCATTAGGTACTGAATTTTATTTTAATTGTTGGAGTTTTCAATGAGGCTTTATCTTGTTCAAAAAATTGATTCATTGAAGGTTGATGATACAATCGGTATATTTCAACATAAATGGAAAGCTGAGCATTTGGCAAGAGAAGTAGGCGGATTTGTTAAGGAGTTTAAACTTAAACAACATCCCGATGAGGGAAAGAGTTTTGAGTTTGAGTATTTAGAATTTGAGCAAATTAAAGTGGAGTGTTTTAAAAATGAAAGATAAGCATTATCATTATTTTGTTAGTTTTATTACATCAAATATATGCGGTGGTGAATTTTATAAGTCTGATAAAATGAATAGCAAATTATTGCAAAAGATCAGGGAATATATTATTACAAAATATAACACAAATGAAATTGGAATTTTAGGTTTTTATGAATTGGAGTGCGATTGCGATGTCACTGAATAATATGTTTGGTGGACAGGGCGGTCAGTTGTACTACCCAGAAAGTTATCATAATAGTATTGATAAATTTCATCAAATGTTGAAAGGTCAATTATCTGATACATATAAACCTGAAAATAGTAAAAACGAATTAGATTCAAATGAGAAACTTTTACTTTTAATTGAAGATTGATATGTCAAGTATATTGTGGGGGCGAGAAGAAATAAGAGATAGAGAAGGTAATTTATATATTTGGTCTATGCTTGAGAATTGTTTGATAAAATGTCCTGTTGAAAAACTTAATAATAAAAAAGAACAATTAAATTCTGAAAACCTTTTATTATTAACTGAGGAGTGTGATTATGAAACTTAAACCTTTTAAAGATATCATTGCAATGAGCAAAGAGAAACTCAACGAAGCATTAGCACCTATCCGTGCTCGTAAGGTTAAAACTCAAGCGGAAATGAAGAAATCAGAAATTGATGAGAAAATAGTTATTATTGAAACTGAAATACAGGAAATGTGCTCAGAGAAGGAAATAAATTTTGATACTTTATTTGAAAAATTAGACAAAATAGCTTTGCTTGAAAGACGTAAAAAACAATATGACAAAGTTTTGGCTGAATTATTTCCTGAGGATTGTAAGTGTGAAGACTAAAAACTTAAGGCGGATTGAGCCGACTGAACATCAGATTCAATCATGTATCATTGAGTGGTCGAGTAAAATAAACATTAGAGGAGTTTATAAATTATCTGATTTTCTAATTAAGAATTGTAATGAAGGCAAAAGAAGTTTAAGCACTGGTAGAAAAATGAAAAAAGAAGGATTAAGGAAGGGTGTAAGTGATTTATTCCTCTCTATTCCTGTTAAAAAATTTAAAATTTCTGACGGAACAGGTTTTGATAAAGAATATTTCGGAGGTTTATGGTTAGAAATTAAATCTAAAAAAGGTCTTCTCTCTATTCCACAATTGGAATGGATTACTTTAATGAGTATAAGCGGTTATGACGCTCATTGTATTTATACTGTAGACGAAGGCATACAAGCAATAAAAGACTATTTGGGGATGAGATGAACGAATATATTTCAAGGATTATTTCTTATATTGCAAACAAAGAAGATATTATAAGAAACCTTCTTCGCGGCTTCGATGAATCAGAAAAAAGGTTTAATGGTTTATCTAAAGCATATTTATCTGTTCAAGAAAATACAAATGAAGAAAACACAAGAAAAATGCTTGCTGCCACCATAAATACCTTAAAAGAACAAATGGAAATAAATAAACAACTGATATCTTTGTTAGTAATGATTGTCTCTGACGATGATTTTACTGGAAAGCAGGCTAAATTTGCTATCAAGACTGGCCAAAATCCGCAAGATGTTTTGAGGGAGATGATTAGGGATAAGATGGGGATGAGATGAGTACTGATTATTTTTTAGTTTGCTTTGATTGTAAAGAAAAAATGAAGGAAGCATTTGCATCTGGTTCTATTGGGTATGGGTTTAAAGTATGGGATTTTGAGAATGTAAAAAAATGGTTAGGCCATAAGGTAAGCGTTGGATATCATGAAGGCCATGATTTAAGAATTGTATCTGAGCATTATGAATTTCCTGGGGAAGACGATAGTGAAGAAGATATTTAATGCCATCCGCTAATTTTGATAAAGTCTGCAAGCGTTGCTCAAAGCGAAAGCATATAAATGAGTTTCGGCGTAATAAAAATGTTAATGCGATATGTAATTCTTGCATTCCTACCATTAATAATCATGGCAATAAAAAATGTCCTCAGTGCGGTAAGGATAAGTTTATTAATGCGTTTATTCGTAATAGTATGAAGTGTACTATTTGCAATAAATGTTATGAAATGGCTATTGAAAAGTCAGCAAGTATGTTTAAATTAGGGTTTGAAGTTATGAATAGACTAGAAAAAAGGATTGAGGAATGTATACGCCAATAAATAGGCATAAACTTTCAGCGGAAGGCAAGAAAGTTTTTGATATGGTGGAGAGATATATCAAAGAGTGCAACAAGATTAATGCTACTACAAGGCATATTACTCTTTCACCTAATCAATATTTGCTATTGCGTGAAGGATTAAACTCTACTTATCTTAATTATGAAAATGATGGAATTCCTTTCGGTAATTTTATTATTGGGAGGGCGAAATGAAAGGAAAAGCAATTTTTTATAGAGATGGCAAGCCAGTGGAATATGATGGAATTGAGACAACTTATCATAAATTCCCTGAATGGACAAAGAAAAATATTATTGTTGATGTTTATAGTAAAGATTCTCCTGAAATTGTTGCAGAAAAAACTAATGCAGCTATAAATGGTATTAGATTTTAATGTTGAAGAAGTATTTAATGGTTATAAGTTTAGTGATTTTTGTTTGTTTAAATATGAGGACTATGCGTGGTTTTGGAATGATGATCGTTATTTAAAACCTTTTAATAGGTAATTCTTTAATTGAGGAGTAATTAAATGGCTAAAGGTAAGTGGATTCAAAGCGCCGTTAAAAAGATGGAAGAGAAAGGCACTAAAGGCTCTTTCACGCGTATGGCAAAGAAAGCTGGTGGTGTAAAGAAGGGTGGAGGGATTAAGGAGGAATTCATCGATAAAGAGCTAAAGAGCAAGAATCCTGTTGCTCGTAAGAAAGCTCAGTTTGCGAAGAATATGAGAGGGTTGAAAAAATGATAATAGATAACAATGACATAGGAATGCTTAAAGGATTAACCAGTAGTTGGACATATTCAAACAAAATTGATTTTTTTCAATGGTTTATTGAAACTCTTGAATTTTTTAAAAGTAAAAACGATGTAAGGTGGTGGTGTAAACCTCCAAAAAGCAATTTTATGTTTAGTACCCTTGGTTATTATGGAAAAATACCGTATAGAATGACTATTTTTGCTGATAATCTTACAGAAGAAAATATAGTAAAATTAGAGGCAATTTATATGCCAACCGGAGAGATAACATGTTAATCGTACTTGGTCTTTTATTTACATTGATATTTGTTGGTTGTTTATACATTGGTGAGTTTATTAAGTGGTTTTTTAAGCCTGGGAAGGGGACAATAAATGAAGAAAATTGATTTAATTGTATCTATACGTGATATAAATTCTCAAGAAAAAATTATTGATGGTTGTAATGGTAATATTTACAACATACTTTCATCTTTTAATTTTGAATCAGAACAAGAACTTTTAGATGAAGTTATTGGGTCAATTAATTATAGAATTATTGCGTTGTTTTATGATTTTTTTAATCTTAATAATAAAGGTAAGAAAATTTCATATGATGAAGAATCTAAAAAATATGTAATAAAGGACATTGATAAATGATTAAATGGTTTAAAAGATTATTTTGTAGGCATAATTATCCTGTATCTTATCCTGAGGACAGATGCTTAAATTGTGATAAAAAACTATATAGAATCGCGGAATTTGATAAAGAAATTGAAGAAATGACTGAAGATCATTTTAAACAACTTGAAGAAAAATTAAAAATTCTTAGGAAATATTTAATGTGAATAGACTACTTTTAATTTTTTTATTTCTTTTACCAATGCCATTAATATCTTATGCGATTGAGGCAAACGTATCACCATGCTTTACGCCAGGACAGCGATGCGATGAGATTATCATAAACGCAATAGATAACGCACAGAGAACGATTGATGTTCAGGCATACCAGTTGACGTCAGTGCCTATTTTAAGTGCATTATCCGGAGCCAATAGGCGTGACGTCAGGGTGAGAATAATACTTGATAAGTCTCAGTATCGCCAGAATGGATATTCAGCAGCGGTTTATTTCATGAATCAGCATATACCAGTGTGGATTGATAGAAAACCTGCTATCGCGCATAATAAGGTCATTATTATTGATGATGATATCGTTATTACTGGTAGCTATAATTTCAGTAATGCAGCGCAGTTTAGGAATGCTGAGAATGTTTTGATTATCAAAAGTGATGGAGTTGCAAAGGCTTATGATGATAATTACAATAAGAGACTTAAGATTTCTGTGCCGATATCGGAATATAGCGCAGCCAGGTAGCGCGATGCTTAAGTATGACCCGTTATAAATATGCCTTAAATGGTTACGGAGACAGCATAGGTCGCATGTTCAAATCATGCTATTCCGACCATTTTTTACCGCAAATACAAGTGGCTTCGTAAGATGTTATTTTTCCGCTTTTGTATTCTTCTGATTCTAAAAATTCTTTAGGTACGTTAAAATAATAGTGATGCCCTCTAAATTTGTCTATTTGACATTTTCCAAATCCTTTAATTGTATCTGAAATTTTAGGAGGCATAGCAATATTAACGTTAGTAATCATTTCTTTTCTTCATGACAAATACACTTACACGTTCTAATAGCCTCGCCATGAAGATAAAAAGCATAGCATGAGCATAATGGTATATTGTCTTTTTTAACCCATCTAGACAGTCGTACGAAGCCGTTAGCTTTCATCTTCTCTCTAAATTTTACATCTCTGGCTTTTGCTTTGTCGTCGTATTTCATTTTTCACCTCAAAATAGGTGGGGCATTACCTATGCCCCTAAGGTAAACGCTGGATCGGCGTTAATTAGTTAAATATGATTTTGCAGCTTCTACTGAATCAAATTGTTTTTCAATATACTCAAAAGATTCATGATTAAATATTTTAAAATGACCGGAATCGAACGGAATTATTTCTAAATTATCTTTTTTCCATGTCTTGAAATTTTGATGACCTCTAATTAATTTTAGCAATTTTGAGGTTTCGAATTTAATTTCATTCATTTCCGTATCTCCTATATGTTTAATTCAAGACTAAAATTCCAATTACCATTGTTGTCTTGGAATGCGCGTACTTTATCTGTATTTCTATATTTACTTAATAGTCTTAATGCGCCTAATTCTGAAATTGTTGTATAAATACAGCTTTTTATTTGTTCTATTTTTGTTATTTCCTGATCTCCTGCTAATTTCTGCCAATCATCTCTAACTCTTTGCAATTGGTTGTCTGTAAGTATCATCTCCGTATCTCCCTTCCTAGTTAATTTTTACATCATGAAGTCAGTGTAACCATAGGCGACAACGTTGTCAACCGTTATTTTAAGATATTTTTGAATTAATTTTATTGACATTGTTTTATTAATAATATATAAGTCAAATATCTGTGGATAACTTTCAATTTTCTGTGGATAAGTATGTGGATAACTTTTATTTTATTATATTTATCAATCATTTAAGTTTTTCATAAATAGTGTTGAGTCGAATAATAAGGCCAGGATATCCGTTATGACCGTTTGTCTCTGTAAGCGTGAGGCGGATGGAGCATCAAGAATGATCACCGGCATGATTTTATGAAATTTGTAAGTGGAAGTATGGTTCGAATCCAGTATCCGGAAAATCATTTATTGATTTTTACAATGATGTTTGTTTATGACAATAAGTAGCGGAAACGCTCGGTGATAGTGTTTAACGGTTGCACGCCACTATTTTTAGGTATTTTATGACAGTTGATACGAATTTATTAACCAAAAAAGAGTTTGATGCTTACAAGAAAAAGCACATGAAATTTCATCATCAAGAAGAGAGAATTGATGAACGTAAAGACAAAAAGATTGTCAAAGCCGCTATTCGTAAAGCTAGACTTGGGAGAAAGAAGTGAAAAAGATGATGAAAGAGGAAATGAAAGAAATGAAAAAACCTAAGAAAATGAAAGGTAAGTTAGAGATTAAAATTAAAATGAAGCCGGTTAAAAAGGGCAAAGAAAAGAAAGGCTATTAATAATGGAAGAGACTAATCCTAGATTTAATTTAGATAATTTAACGCACAGAATGCTTGGTCGTATTTACGAACTAAATGAGGATATTTCATATTTTGAAAGAAGATACCATCCTGTAGCACAAGAAGAAGTTGCTATATTAAATAAATTATCTAAGCATCTTATAGAGGCGTTTAATGAAATTAAACGTATTCAAAATATTGAAATCCGGTTTTAATCGGTATGCCCAGCGAAAGAACACAATTTAAACCAGGAAATAATGCAAACCCTTCTGGTCGTCCAAAAGGCGCAAAGAATAAAGTTAGATTTGACGTTTCACAAATATTAAGTGATTTAAAGTATTGCCCTTTTACACATTTGTATAATATGGCTAATGACGAAAGTTGGAGTAAGCGAGAAAGAACGCAAGCAGCATGCGAATTAGCTGGCTATGTAGCGCCAAAACTTAAAGCAATAGAAATAAGCGCGGATGAATTCACTGAAGGCTTTCAAATGGTATTTAACGTTAACAAAGAAAAGGTAGCTGATGCCGTCGATAACGTACAACGCAACGAAGACAGCAAGCCAGTTTCATCTTGATGATAGCTTTTCAAGATTACTTATAGGGCCAGTTGGATGCGGTAAGAGCGTTGCAAATTGTTTAGAGATATTTAGACGTGGAGCAGAACAAGAACAAGCTGATGATGGTTATAGATACAGTAGATGGGCAATATGTAGGAGTACATATCCTGAGCTTAAGAGTACAACTATAAAGACATGGCAGGATTGGTTTCCAGAAAAGATATACGGCAAGATTAAATATGATTCACCTATTTGCCATTTAATACAAGTTGCTGACATGTGTCTCGAAGTTTTGTTTTTACCATTGGCTAATGATGATGATGTTCAGAAGTTAAAGTCATTAGAGTTGACTGGAATTTATTTTAATGAACTTCAATATTTTAGTGAGCGTTTATTTGAGGAAGCGATGGAGCGTGTTAATAGATATCCTCCTAAGAAGATGGGCTGCAAGATAACTTGGACTGGAATAATTGCTGATACTAATCCGCCAGATGCGTCACATTGGATTTACAAAAGATTTGAGATACAAAAACCAAAAGGTGAAAGAATTTTTAAATATGAGCCCGCCGTGTTGAAAGCAGATAGTATGACAGATTCATCTATTCCTCAAGCCATATCATTGGATGGCACAGCTTATATTAATAACGATAAAGCTGATTATGTTAAAAACCAGCAAGACCCTCAGTATTGGCTTAATCTAGTTAATAGCCATAATGACGATACGATTAATGTTTCTTATCAAGGTAATTACGGAATAGTTAGAAAGAACAAGCGCGTATTTCCTGAATACAATGATCGAATACACTGCATAGAATCACTTCGTTATAGCCCATTAATTGATCTTGGAATCTTCTTTGACTTCGGTATTACTCCTGCTATGGTTTTAATGCAAATGTCTGCTACAGGCAATTTAATGGTTCTTGATGAGATATGCGCTGAAGACATGAAGCTTGATGAGTTTGCGGGTGATATTTGCGTTCCTCATTTGAATAAAAACTATTCAGGATGGAAGAAGAAATATATTAGCGAAGGTGACCCGTCAGGTGGTGCTTCTCATGCTGATGCTGATAGTACTTGTTTTCAGATACTTAAAAAGCATGGAATTATTTGCAGGCCATCTCGAACAAATGCTTTGCAACCTAGACTGGATGCTGTTTCATTCTTCCTTCGTAAGATGGCTGGTGGTCAGCCAGTATTTATGCTTTCGTCTAATTGTCATTTGTTAAGGCAAGGCATGAACGGTGAATATTATTACAGCCAGATAAAAATAAGCACAGATGAAAGATATCGGGAAGTCCCTGAAAAGAATAAATACAGTCATCCTGCAGATGCTTGTCAGTATGGTTGCCTTTATTACTATTCGTTTTATGACAAGCCTAAACAATCTAAAGATTTATTCGAACTTGAGAAAATATACTAGGGGGAAATTATGACTGAGGAAGTGAAAGAAGTTAAAGAAACAATTGCAGATAAGCGTAAAAAGGTTCGCGATATGGGTAGTTTCTTGCCTGACGAGACACGCATTGAATTAATGGAACAATTAGAGAAATCTGGAATTAATCCATCAGAAATGACTGATACTGATTTGATTAAGAATGTTGCTAAAGTAGCTAATGAAGAGATGGAGAAAAACTTAAGGCATCAAACTGATCAAGCAGTAGTTGGTTTAAATTATTATTCAATGGATACGCATTTGCGTAATAAAGAACTTATTAAGCGATTGTATATGATGAATGTTCCAAAAGTATTTTTGGCTGCATTCAAAGATGAAGATATGAAATTTGATGATAAAGAGATTTGGGAAATAGTACAAAAGAGCGGGATATTGCAAATAAGTGACCCAAAAGAGATAAACCGTGAGCGTACAATTAGGCCGATTATTACGCAATGATGAAGATTACCGCCAAAGAGATTAATGACCAGATAAATAGCTGGAAAGCTTACTATTCAAAGAATAATGAGCGAGGAAAGAAATCTATTAAATTTTGTAATGGAGAACAATGGGATGCAGGAATACCTGATAAGCGTGCGCGTCAAAACAAAGAGAGTTTAACTGTAAATAATACAAAAAAAATCATGAAAAGATTCAAGGCTCAAGCAAATGAGATTGAGTTTACACTTGATATTGCCCCAATAAGCAAAGAAACAATTGAAAGAGTAGAAGAAACTAATGCATTTCAATTGGTTCTTTCATCTATAACGCTTAATGATCACATGCGTAATAAGTTTGATGATGTTCTAATGAAATGTGCTGAATATGGATATGCTGCACTTGAAGTTAATTATGATCGCGAAGACAGAGATACTTTAAATAAGGTTCCTACTTTAATTGTGCATAAAGACCCATCTATGTGTTTTTGGGACAAGAATTCTATGCACCCTAACAAGATTGATGGACGTTATTGTGGTGTAGTGAGGAATGTCACGCATAAGGAAGTGATACAAGCTTATCCTAAAATGAAGGGCTCAAAGACATTACGTAAAAAAAATAACGTTATGATTGATTATTGGTATCGAGTATATGAAGACAAGGAATATTGTCTTTTAAATACTGGTGTTTATAAGCGAAAGGATTTATTAAGTTTTGATGACAAAAATAATCTTTCTAAAAAATCTGATTTATCTCAAATGGATTTTGAAGAAGATGATATTAAATACAGTCTTCCGCTTACTAAATTTGAACCAGTATGCTGCATTTACTACAAAAGATTATTGAATGATGAAGAAATAGAAAAGCCTAGAAAATTTCCGCTTTATGATTTAGGTTTATTGTTTCATGATGGTTTAACGACATGGGACCCTGAGGATGGTGAATTTACATCACCACTTACTTACGATATGGAAGGTGCGCAAAAGCTTCTTAATTACCTAACATCTCAGTTAGCTACTCAAGCTAAAAATTGCAGTGGAGATAAGTGGATAATGGCTACAGAGCATGTCCCTAATCCTTCGCAGCAATTGAATGCAAAGAAGATAAATCAATATGAAGGAGCATTTATACTTGATGGCGATATATCAAAGATACGGCGTGAGCAACCAGCACAATTATCTCAATCGATGATTGAATATTCTAATCTTATTAAAAATCAGATTGATGAGATTAGCGGCGCAATGGCTAATCAGATTAATCCACAGCAGACTATATTGTCTGGTAAAGCTATGGATAAATTCACTCATAATATGAATATGATTAATGATTATATTATTGCAAGGCATATATATTTTGTTGATACTGTTGGTGTTCTTTTTAAACAAATGATACCGATGATTATTACCGAAGAAAGAACAATACTTGTTAAAAATAAAGATGGTAGCGGTAGCGCGATTACTATTAATCAATGCAGTGAAACTGGCGATATATTAAATAACATAAAAGATATCAATAACAATTTTGAATGGCGTATTAAAGCTGGTCCTAATCCAACGATGCAAAAAGAAAATATCGTAAGATATTTAACTCAGATTTATCAAATTAATCCTCAGTTATTTCAAGTTACTGGTGATATATTTATGCGCTCTCTTGATACTCCATACGCAGGAGAACTTGAAAGGCGTGTTGCTGCAACTATGGACCAGAATTTGATTGATTACTCTCAAGGTTCAATTACAAAAATGCAATATGATCAGGCTAAAAAACAACAACAACAGCAACAATTGGAGCAACAAATACAGCAACAGCAAATGATGTCTGAGATTGACCCTCAAGTTAAAAGTGCTAATGCAATGGCATTTGCTGAGCATAAGAAAGCAGATGCAATGCAATACGGAAAAGAAACAGACAGAATGGTTGCAGCTAACAAGGCAATGAAAGACCAGCAAGACTCTGATATTGATTTGGGCAATCTAATGTTAAAAGCTGGTGATCAGCATTTGCAACAACAAATAGATGCTGTTAAGTCACATTCTGATGAATCACAAAGAATTATTGATAATGCTCGTCAGATATTGATGGAGCATGAACAGCAAGAGCAAATGCAACAACAGGGAGAGCAAGGACAAAAACAACCGCAAGGACAGCAGCCACAGCCTGATCAGCAACAACCGCAAGGGGATGCAGATAATGCTACAACCCCAACAGGATAAGCCGACACCGATACCCATAAACGCTGGCACTGTTCCTGATTGGAATACAAGGCTTGGTTATCCGCAATTGCTTAATATGTTTCCAGGTGAAAGTGGTCATCTTTATTGCACACCATTCTTAAGTAAATTTTCACCTAATGCCCCAGATCAGGGAGCAAGGGCAATACATAGAACAATGTTCGGTGAAGGTGCTTATATTGTAGTGACAAATGTTATTGTACTTAAAATAGATTTTAACGGTCAATCTGCAATTATTGGGCGAATAAAAAATACTGGGTTGCCTGTTCAAATAGACGAGAATTTGCAAAATCAAATAGGGATTGTTGATGGTAGAAATCTTTATGTTTATGACCAAAATGCTGGTTCATTTTCAACAATTGGTGAAACTGAAGGGTTTCAATTTAAGACGCCTATATCAATAGTTGTTTTAAATACAGTTGCAATTGTTTTAGATTTTGATACTAATAGTTGGGCAATATCATCTGTTAATAACATGCTTGAATGGCCTGTATTAGATAATGTCCCACAAATATCAAGCCAATTAACACAAGCAGTAAGCTTGGAAACATTAAGCGATAACTTGTATATTTTTGGCTCTACAGGTATTGAGCGATGGGTTCCTAATTCTGGGAATAATCCTTATTTGTTTCCTTTCGCTAAAGACACAAATTATCGACAAGATTTTGGGGCGATTGGCACTAATAGTGTTAAACGTGGATTTAGTGAAATATATTTCTTGTCATCAAAATTCATACCAATGTCATTAACTTCTGCGGGATTAAAAGAATTGGGTGAACCTGACCCAACCGTTGGTATGGCAAAAATTATTTCTCAATATTTAGATGTAGATAAGTGCGAAGGTTCATTTTATAGTTATAAAGGTAATTATTTTTATTCAATGACGTTCCCCCTTTCTTCAAATAATTGGACTTATTGCAAAAATTCAAACAAGTGGCTATTTAATGATGACCTTATTATTTCTTCATTAGAAACTGGAGAAGTTGTGGCAAATGCAAACGGTTTATTCAATATAGAATTAACGCCGCAAGTCCCTAAAAAACGCCAATGGAGAAGCCAAAGATATTTGATGTACAAAGGAACACAACCATATCGCGCATTATTAAATTCATGTGAGCCTAAAATAGTACAAGGAAATTTACAATCAAAAGAACCAGAATATCTTGAACTTCAGATATCAATAGATTCATTAAGTTGGTTAAATACATTGCGAAGACAAATAGGATTAACCGGACAAAGAAATGCAAGAATAGTTTGGAATCTTAATCTTGCAGCCCTTGAATATACATTTCAGCTTACTTATCAAGGTATGCTTGATTTGACAATAGAAAAATTTGATGCACTTATTAAATAGGAGAACTCTATGACAACTGAAAATGATTCATTGGCCGGATTAGTTAACCAAGGCCAACAGCAGCAAATGCCTCAAGTGCCGCCTACATTCTCATACAAAGATGTTGAGGAAGGATATAAGATAAGGCTTAAAAAAGAAAGAGAAAAACACCAAAAAGAAACTGAGCAATTAAAAAATAGATTAGATGAGCTCGAGAAAAAAGTTTCTTCTGGCAAAGCAAGTTCTTCTGAAAACCTTGAATATCAGCAAGGATTAAGCGCAGTTGATCATGGACAACAGCAAGTTATGTCTGGTCAACTTACACCAGAACAATTTGAAGGATTTGTACAGCAAAGAATTACTGAAGAAAAGGCAAAAGAAAAGCTTCGCGAAGCTTTTGAAAAAGATTCTGAATTTAAGTTATTAGTACAACAAAATGATGCGATGCCTGAAAATCAACAATTGATAAATAAGGTACAAGCAGATTTGATTGTCGCCTCAGGGATAGACAATACAGCTGCAGTTCTTAAACATTTATTAAAAAATAAAAAAGACAATCAATCATTCAAGCTTGCTTTAGCGCATGCACGGATTGATGGCGGAAGATCATTGAATGATTTTATATTTGAAACAAGCGAAAGACTTCAAAGTAATGTATCTCGTCCAAGACCAAATCAATTTGATATAGTTCCTAAAGTTAGCGATATTGGTACTGGTGATGATTTTAGTGAATCATCTTATATTTCAGAAAAATATACTTGACATTTTAAGTAAACCATATCAATAATTATAGTTGACTAATAAAAAATAGTCTTCCTTAGACTTTAAATAAGCGGGGCATAGCCCAGTCTTCCTTAGACTTTAAATAAGCGGGAGCCTCGTCGACGAGGCTTTCGTCTTTCCGCAAGACGTTAAATTTAGCGATATGAAACTTATATCAATTTAACGTTTTGAGGATTTTTTTATGTCTAATAGCTTTAACGTCTCTACCCTTGTCGCCACTATTATGTCTGAGTTTTATGTACAGACAAATAACGTTTATCGAACAGCAAACAAAAAGTATGTTAAAGAATTTAAGCCGATGGGTTATGCAACAGGCGGAACAATCAACATCAAAGTTCCTTCTTATCCGCTTGTTACTCGTGGTTTAACAGTTAGCCCTACAGGCGTACAAGATTTAATTATTCCTTTTACCATTACGACTAACGATATTTATAACGTTACACGTGATCTTAATTGGTATGAAGAAATCTTTAACATCGTTGGTGGTGGTGAAGCTTTAACAAAGAAAAATCGTCAAGAAGTTGTTGATAACTATGGTTATCCAGCTTATCAAGCTATTGCTGGACAAATTGAAGCTGAAGCATCTCGAAGATTGAATGCAACGGCTTATCTAAGTCCGATTGATGGTATAGAAAAATTGGGCGGTATTAATACTTATAGTTCAATTTCACAACTCGAAACAATGGCGCAAACAATGAAATTTGCCCCTGCTCGTTTCTTGTTAATGAACCAATACGATTGCCGTACCGTTACAGATTCATTACAAAATATGTTTAACCCAGACATTAACGGCATTATCACTAAAAATGCTCGTGTTCTTGGTAAAGACAAAGGTTCTTTAGCTGGGTTTGACGTGTGGCGTTCTACTGAAATTGTTCAGCATATTGCTGGTCCTGAAGCTGGTAATACTGGCATTACAGTAACAAACGTATCTGCAGATGGTTCTCAAATTACATTGGCTGGTGTTGGTGCTTTCACTAACGTTCGTATAAAACAAGGTGATCGTATCTCTATCCCAAGCGTTCACTTGGTTTCTCCAGTAACTTATGTAAGCACTCCATTTCGTTTGGTTGTTACCGCTGCAAATGATGCACTTGGTGATGGTGCTGGTAATGTTGTCGTTACTTTATCTTATCCTTTATTGGTTTCTGGTGAACATCAAAACGTTGATTCATTGCCTGCAATGAGTGCACCTGCTGCTGTGTTCCCAAGTCACAATAACAACTATGCCTATGTTGAATCTGGCTTAAGTGTTGTGCCTTTACCATTGCCAAAAATTCGCGGTGCTGAAAACTCTGAGAATTCTGGTGAATTAGAAGTTCCTGTACATGCGTACATTCAAGGTTTGGTAACAAATGGCGATAACGTATTTCGTATATCAAATCTAACTGGTATACGAGCTTTCGCGCCTTATGTTTTAACTCTCCCAAGCGCAATTGCTTAATTTTTTTGATAGAGGCCATTAATTTGGCCTCTTTATTGAGGATAAATATATGGTTACCGCTTCGCCTATTTTACAACCTGAAGATAACAATTATTTGACATCTCGAATTCTATTTAATCAGTTTAAAGACAACTCTTTTGATCTAAGCAATTTGCTTAGTTCTGCTTTTGGTCTTAATTCTGATAATCCTGGCCCTAAACTTTTGCTTGATGGTTCAAGTAGAGCATATTTAGAGGGAAGCGTTAAAGTTGTTGCTGGTAGCCCAGTTGCGAATACAATTATTTTTGAATTACCACAAAATATTACTATTCCTCAAAACTATATTTTTCCTGTGGCTGTTTTGCGTTCTGGTGCTGTAGTTTTGAATGCGGTTCAATTAAATTATATTGGGGCCGGAATTCAATCCGTTAACGTCACAAATGGTGGTGTTTATTCAACTCTTGCTGTTCCTGTATTAACTGGTGCTGGTACTGGTGCTGTTTTAACTCCATCTATGGGTGTTAATGCAATCACTTCAGTTGGAGCGCCAGGAACTGGATATGTGCCAAATGAAATTATTACAGCTACTGGCGGAACACATTCTGTTAATGCACAATTTACTGTCAATACTACTAAAGTTGTAAGTGCAACAGTCGCTTCAGGTGGTACTGGCGGTACAGATGGAACTCAAACAGTCACAGGAACAACAGGAACTGGTACAAAATTCCAAGCATCGGTAACTGTTGCTGGTGGTGCAATTACTGCCGTTCTCTCAATTAGCGTTGCGGGCTCATATACCGTTAACCCTACTGCAATCACAAACGAACCAGTTACTGGTGCTGGATTGGTTGGTGCGACATTAAATATTGTGATGGGTGTTGGAAGCGCTACACCTACTCTTGCTGGCGCATATACTGCATTGCCTTCAAATCCTGTTGCTCAAGGAAGTGCTAGCGGTTCTGGTGTCGGAGCAACTTTTAACGTCAATTGGAAGCTCGTAAACATTACAGTATCTTCACCTGGAAATGGTTATGACTCTACATCTGTAATTAGTTCATTCACAGGAACAGGTAGTGGTGCTGCTGCAAGTTTAGTATTAGGGAATGCTAATACTAATGTTGAGGCTATTTTGGTTAATCAACCAACTACAAATGATATTGTTTATTTAGACGGTATTAACTTCTTTACTAACTCTTACACCATATAAGCGTATGATAGATGATAGTCGAAGAGATTATAACCAATGCAATTTATAAATCACTACAGGATAGGGCTTTAAATCCTGTAGTTGACCCTGGTTTTTTACTTTTCGGACTATCTGAATTTAATCAATTGCTTGATGAATGGCGTGATCACATTCCTTACAATTCATTTGTAACATTCAATAATGTTAATGATTTGCAGAATAGTAAATTTGTACAAGTAGAAACTGTAAACTATATATTAAACACTGTTTCTTTTCCTATACGTATTATTGGATTAGATGAATTCAAAAGAATTCAGACCATTATAGGATTATTAGGTTTTCCTAAAGTTGCATTTTTTGATGAACTTCAGCAAACAATCAATATTTATCCTTCTCCTTCAAATCCAACGTATCAATTTACTATTTGGGGAAAAATACAGCAATTAACATTAGGTCTTTTTGATATTGTTCCAGTAAACATGCCTCCATTCATGGTTAAAGCATTAACTTATGAATTGGCATTTATATTTTCATCTGAATATGGTGTGCCATGGGACTCTAAGAAAGAATCAATACGCCAAGCATCTTTAAATTCATTAATGCAAAAGAAAAGCATTGATTTAAGTCCTGATGTTGACATTGTTTTAGGTTCTCCTGATCAGAGAACAAACGCGCCATTTCCTTATTTTTACTTTATGTCTGGAGGTGGTCAATGAGTACGCCTGCTGTTGTTGATTTACCAAAGCCACCAGATAGCCCAAATGTTGAAGACATGCACAAATGGATGTTAACGATGCACATGTTTTTAACTAATAACATGGTGACTGGGAATCAAGTGCCATTTTTTTCTACAAATCAATTAAATCAAATGGTCACTAATAATGATTTAAAACAAGCAGGTAAAACTTTTACAAATAGCGATACAGGCGCCCTTACATACGCAAAGGTTGTTGCGGGTAATTTAACGATGCAGGTACTTTGACATGTTAGACTTTTTTGGTGGTGGAAAACCTCCACAATATGTAAGCAATAAAGGTGCATTTGATCAATTTTCACAACAAATGAAAGATGCAGCTAATCGATACAATCCAATTATTGATACTGGGAATCAGGCGCGCGGAATGTCATTTGACCAATATCAAAGATTGGTTAATGACCCTAATGCTGTACAAAATCAAGTTGCTTCTGGTTTTTATGAATCTCCATATCAAAAATATATGCAGGATATGGTCGCAAAAAGAATGAATTATAACTCTGCCAATACTGGGATGCTTGGTAGTGGAGCAGCTAATCGCGCATTGCAAGATGAATTAACAAAAATGACTGGTCAATTCCAAAATGAATATATCAATCGCGGTATGCAAAGTTATGGACAAGGTTTGACAGGCCTTGGAGGATTAACAGATCTAGGATTCAAAGCACTTAGTGCTCAAGACCCACTTCTCGAACAAGGTGCTGCTGGAACTCTTAAAGGTTTAATGTCTGAAAATGAAACAAATCAGCGAAATGCTGAAGCCAATTATGCAGCTAGAAATAGAGGAATTGGGAATCTCATAGGATTTGGCGGAAGCATGTTAAGCAATATTTTTGGGGGCGGTGGGATTGGCTCAGGTATTGGTAGCATGGTTGGGAATGGAATAAGCAGCTTATTCGGTGGAGGCGGAAATAACCAAGGCGGTTATAGTCCATCTAATTATAACTCTGGTAGTTGGAGTTACTAATGCAACAGCCCGGCGCGAGATATGGAATTTGGGGAGTCCCCTCTACAACTGAGCGTATGTCTCCAGTTATTAGCCCATTTGAGCATGCAATGGCTGCTGCGCGGGGGACGAATGACCTATTCGGGCAGTATTATAAAAACAAACTTGAGGATGCTAATGCTAATTTTAGGCAGGGAGAAGTCCAAGAGCAGGGCGCAACGATGGCCGATAAAATAGCTGCCATGAATGCTAAAAATCAAGCTGATACTCAGTATTATCCACAAATGCAAGCAGCTAAGTTGCAACAAGAACAGCAAACTATTAAAGAAATACAGGCGCGCACAGGATTGAGTTATGCGCAAGCAAGAGAAGCTGGTGCAAGAATAGGTTTGATTGGTGCTCAGACACAGGTTGAAAGAAATAAATTGAATCCAATGGCAGAAATTCAGTCTGCCTATAATGCTTACAAGGCTGCGCCTCCTGGGTCGCCTCAGCAAGCACTTTATCAGGCGCATATCGCAAGCATGATGACTGGGAAAGCAGGAGGGATGGGTGCTGCATCTTCTCCTATGATGCAATCAGCAATATCTAAAATATTCCCTGATATGAATATGCCTCAAGGGATGGTAAAAAATCCTGCCTTTGGTTCTCAAAGAAGTGGTGCGGGCGGAACTTATACTGACCCTTCGACTGGGCAAGTTATTTCAACACCTACTAATGCAAATACAACACAAAATCAAAGAGCGATACAAGCACTTCAAAGAGTTACGCCACTTGTAGAAGATTTGAGTAAAAACATGGCTCAATTTCAAACTGCTGGCGCAAAAGGAAAACTTGCGTACCAAAGAGGCGCTAATCTGCTTGGTGGAAATTATCAAGGCCCTAATCAATATGCACAAGCACAACAAGATTTAGAGCTTGCTCCAGAATCTCTATTAAAAGCTTATGGGTTGAATGTCACTGATAAATCTTTGGATACAATGAGAAATGCTGTTAAGCCAATCATAGGCGAAACAACAAAAGGTTATCAGAATAGAATAACTAGAACATTAGGTCTTTTAAGAGAAAATGAAGAACAAGCTAAATCGGTTCAATCTGGCGGATATAATGTCACTCCAGGTCAGCAACAAGGACTTAGCAATGATGATATAGATAGATTATCGCAAGAATCTGGGTTGCCTCGAGATGAAGTCATAAGAAAATTGAGGAGCGCTAATGGACGATAATTACGAAGATTACCGTGATTTTAATGATATGGATTACAACACTGCTTTGAATATTCTTCAAGGTGGAGCGACAGACCAAGGTAATTTTTATCCAAAACCTCAACAAGTTCAGCAACAACAGCATGTTATTCCAGGAATGGATTACAACACTGCACTTTCTTTACTTAAAGAACCAGAATCTAAAAAAAATGAATCACGTGGAACATCTGAAAAAGAACCGCCATCTGTATCTAATCGCGCAATGGCATCTTTCCTTCACCAGCAATCACCATTAGGGCCTACTAAAAATTACGACCCAGAGGCCAAAAATTTAAGCCCTATTGAGAATTTAGGTATAGGCATAATGGATTATTCGCCTTATCTTATTGGCGCATCAGGTGCTTTAAAAGCAGCAGGAAGTAAAGCACCTGCACTTGCTTCATTTCTTGCTCGTAATCCTAAAACAGCCATGCTTGCTGAGAATGCTTTAGGCAGTACTGCTTCTGGTGCAGTAAATAATGGTATTGCTGGGGCTTTAACCGGATTAGCTACAGCACCAATTGCATCTATAGGTGGTGCTGCGATGGGAGGATTAACAAATCTCGCTGCGAAGAAATATGCGCAGAGCGCTATACCTGAATTTATACAGAAATCGACTGAAAAATTAAGAGAATTATTGCCTGAAAGTTTAAGCAAAGCTTTAACAGGAAAGTACATAATGGCAAATGTAAAAAATAATCAAAATTGGCAAAAAACTAATTCACTTGCTGAAAATTTATCAAATGAAATGGCTCAAAGTGGCAAGCAATTCAATGCAGAGCCTTATCATGGATATATTGATACTTATCTGCAAAAAATGAGCAAGTTATCTCCTGCGCAGCGGGAGCCATATCAAAACGCTATTGCATTCGCGCAGCAAGCGAAGGAATTAGCGCCGACAAGTTTTAGTGATTTAGTTGCATTGAGACAAAACCTAAATGGTGCACTTAAAAACTTTGAAAACAAATTAGGGCGCACACAAACGGATAGAAATTCTCAACAATTTGTTAAAGATTTAAAAGATAAGTTATCAACTGATTTGATTGAAAAAAATGCAGGTAATATTTCTGAAGATGCTTTAAATACTTTTAAAAATCAATGGGAAAACGCCAACAAATCACATCAAGATGTTCAACAATTCTATAAATCACTTAGTCCTACAGGAACAATTAAGCCAATGCGATCAACGCGTGAAGCGTATGAGGCTATTAAAGGTGGTGCGCCAATGGATACTGCTTTGATTGGCAAGTACATGCCTAAACCTCAACAAACTGGTATTGAAGGATTTAAGCAACTCGAACAGCTATATGGTAGCAAAGAAGCCGCGCAAGATGCGGCTAAATCATTTTTATTTAGACGTCCGTCTGAGCAGGGTGCAAATACAGTAGATGTTGCTGCTATTTATTCAAAACTTTCTCCTGCGCAGCGTAATTACATTTTTGGCGGCTCTAAAGAAGGTCAAATGTTGGAATCAGCGAATCAAGCAAGACTTGCATTTGGCCGCGAGCCTGAACGTGATTTCTGGAAAAAAGGCGCGCATTCAGCTTTATCTTTTGGTGTGCCTGGCGCTCTTGGTTTTGGTGCTGGAATCGCGACAGGTCATCCATGGGAAGAATCTGTAGGGTTTGGTGCTGGATTGGCGGGTTTAAGTAAAGGTGGTGGTTATCTCGCAGGAAAAACAGCAACACCATATCTCGCAAATGCAGCAACAAGTTTAGCTAAAAGACCAATGAGCGCAGGATTTAGTAAAGCACTTAATACATTAATGCAACAACGAGGCGGAGGCAATCAATGACAGTAGAATTTTTCCCAATAAATACACCTCTGGTTAATTATTTTTTCTATAAAGCGCCTTTTATAAGTGATAGTTATTCTTTATCTAGTGCAAGCATAGGAAATGGTGGAACATCATTTAATGTAAATGATATTGTTATTTTAGCGCCTTCAAATCCTTCAGAATATACAAATCCTGTTGTTATAAAGGTAACTTCTTTAAATCCTTCTTCTTTACTTCAAAAAGTAATATCCATTATTATAAATGGAAGTTTTGCTGGTGGTTCACATTATTCAGTAGATGATATTATTAGTTTAAATTTAATTGGAAGTGGAAGTAATATAATTTTCAGTTATATTAATGCACAAATAAAAGTAACTAGCATAGGCCCAAATGGTGCAATTAGCGGTATAACAATATTAAATGAAGGTATGTATGATAATGCTGAAGTTTTTTTTATTGTTCAAAATACTACAAGCGGTATTGGTTTTGGATTAAATATAGCGCCACCAGCATTTACTACTCAAACTTTTTCGCTTAATCTAGGAATTATAAAGACATTTGAAATAATAAATAATGGTAATTTTTTATCTCCAACGCCTTCGATTATTTCTCAAATTGGCACAAATGGTTCTGGAATTGGAGCATCTCTTACAGATTTAAATTTTGTTCCATCAAATCAAATTCCCCCAGGTCCTAATATTCCTCTTGCTGGTGGATTCTTGTTTTTCTATGCCGATGAAGATCATACGCTTCAATTGCCGACATATTCTGATATTTCAGACCCTAATAATCCTGTTGTGAATACAAATCCAATTCAATTAGGTGCGGCTGGCGATTGTCCTCTATTCTATTTAGAGAATAGACTTTATTACATTGTTATTACAGATTATACAGGCGATCAAGCTAACCCACAGCATACAATAAGCCATTATAATCCTTCAGAATCTGCGCAATCTGGAGGTAATATATTATTTAATGAAAATGCAATTGTTAATCCTCAATTTAGTTTTCCTATTACATTTTGGGAAACATCACAAAAAGAGGGTGAAATATCTCAACCTGTAACACGTGTAGCATGGGGTTGGGATTTTCAAGAAAATGAAGGAACATCATCTGAAAATTTTGTCACATTTGAAAATATAGTAGGACAAAGCATAGAAGGAACGCCAATATTTCAAATATTATTGACATGTAGTGTTGTTTCATCTTCAGAAACAACAAAAGATTTTGTTCAAACATTTGGTGAGGTTGATTATTTATCTGGCACAAACCTTACATTTAGCGCGCAAATGATTAATGAGATAAGCGGGACAATTAATGTAAATTTAATCCTTGAATTGAATTACGGCCAAGAAGGTTCTCCAACAAGATTAATTAATTTAACTACTTTTACAGTTAATCAAACGCGAAAGAAATTTACATTTTCTTTTATTATGCCAAGTATTGCAGGGTTTACAATTGGTGATAATAATTATGCAGCTATCCATATACAACCAGCATTAGGTCAAACCTGCACGTTTGGAATGACTAATGTGTTATTGATTCCAGGTAATATTGCAAATCCTATATTTGCAGATGAGCCAGACTCTTATGCTAAATCACAAATAATAGGTGATTCAGTAGATATAGATAATGCAGGATTAGACCAGAATTATTCATCTTATTATTACGCTCAAGGAATAATATTTCCTTATGCTGATACTGGCACTATAGTTCTTGAAAAAACAGGAAGTTCTCAGCCTTTTAGGCATATTTGTGATGGAAGTGCTTTACGTTTAAGTGGTTACACAAATAACATTCCAAATCAAAGATTATATAACGTGATTGGAAACACTTTCGGTAGTTCTGGTACGTTGGTTGTAACCTCAAATGCAAATGTGGTTACTGTATCAAGTGCCGTAGGCGCAAGAGAACATTCAGCTTATACGGCTGGAACAACATCATTTACCGTTACAAATACTATTATTGGTTTACAAATGGGAATAAATCTCCTTAATAATTTTGATAATACGGTAACAGGGACTTTTATTGATAAATTTGCGCCAGATCAAAGTATCCCGCCATATCAAAATAATCCATTTCAAACTGGAACTGCATCAATTGCAAATTATTGGGGTTCAATCCCCGCTGGTATTAGTCCGAATACTATTTTAACAAATACGGTACTTCCTGGTAGTGGTGTTCAAAACGCTGTATTTACGATGAATTTTACATCTAATTTTCCCGCAGATTATAGGACTAGATTCCCAAATACAAGCCTAATTGCAAGCTGGATGGAGTTTTCATCTTTTGCAAACAATACCAGAAGACCCACAGGTCAAAATTCAAACAATCAACAGATATTATTCCAGCTTGATAATTTACCTGTTCCTGCGCCTGGAGAAAGCGCAAGTATAGGGCCACCATATTCAATATCAGCATCTAAACTTGTTATTGTTCCATTTTTCTCAACGCAATCAATTGCGCAATGTATTTCAACATTTTGCGCTGTGATTGCAAATCCATTCCAATGGACAATAGTGGTTAATACTGTTCCTACTGCAGGTCAAGATTTCTTATTTTCTGATACTGCAACTGATTTTTATGGTTGGTTTAAGGTTAATGGAGTTGGAACAGACCCAGCTATTGGTGGAAGGACAGGCGTAGAAATAAATATTTCATCTACAGACACTACAACTCAAGTCGCAACAATAATCGCACAAACATTGAATTCATTTGAATATACGTTGCCTAGTCCTGCTGATTTGCCAGCACTTGCAGCAGGTACAAAAGTTTCTTGGTATATAAATTTATAGGAGTAATGAAATGCAAAATAGTATATCTTTAAATCCAGAACAAAATAATGCTAGTGTTCCTTTTTATCCAAGTATTACCTGGAATTATCTCAATGCAGATATATATTCTTCTGTATCTCAAATTAAAGGAATTTTAACCTTTAGTTGGATACAAGCATTTTTTGATCCTACTGCTTTGACTGTTAATCCTGAGCTTGCAATATGGACTGGAAAATATTTATCAGATGGAGTTACGCCATTATTGAATGGCGTTCGTTTTGCTTATTCTGGTGAAAGAATAAATATGAAAGGATGTGCTTTATTTACAACAGGTACAAATATTAGAGGTCAAACTGTTACATCAACCCCTATAGGTGCAACTCCAGCAAGTAATTTATTAAAAGTTATTGCCTATGGCGGGGCGTATTAATGAATGAAATAAGATACGGAATTATTCCATTTAATCCAAATCTAGTAAATATCCCTATTCCTGAGGATATAGAGTTTTTAATAGCTGATAACGGTGATTTTTTGATTGCAGACAATGGTGATTTTTTAATAGAAGATATAGATTGAGGTTAATTCATGGCAAATAGAATTTATGATTCATTTTCAAACCCTGGTAATGTATTGGATACAGATATTTGGCTATTATCTCGATCACCACATTCTGGCAATACAACTTTTAAAACTCAAGCGTTAGATGTATTTAATTATGTTTCTAATAAATCGATTAATAATGTTGTATATGTAAATAGCGATAATGGTGTTAATGCTGTTGAAAGAGGCTCTGTATTAACTCCATACGCAACATTAAGTTATGCGTTATCTCAAATAACAACTGCAACAGATACAAATCCATTTTTAATAGAGATGTTTGGTATTTTTACGGAAACTAATTTAGCAATAAAGCCAAATATTTATATTAATGGAAATGGAGGGTCATTAACAGTTACAAATAATATTACAGCCGATTCTTCTTGGAGCGGCGTGAATGGTATTGTTTATATATATAATTTTGATAAATTTAATCCTGCTAATGATATAACATTAGATTTATCAGCATCCGCTTCTTCTTATATAAATCTTTATAATATTAATACATATAGTAGTATAGATATTATATTTACAGGAAGCTCTAGCGGAAATGCAAAACTTACAAACAATAATATACGCGGAATAAATTCATTTGTAAGTTTTAATTTAACTAATTGTAACTATGATATGTTTTCAAGCTTAACAGGTAGTATTACATTAGATATACAAAGCGCAAATAATTTTATTGCAAATATGGATACTAATACAATATTTGGTAATTTGTTTTTATCCTGTAGCTCTACAGGAAATTTAGATATTACCAAAAAAACAACAAATGTAATTGGTGAAACTGATATTGTTGGAAATATAACAATTAGATCTGCATCATCAGGAATATGTTCTGTAACCCAAACATCTGCGTATTGCACTCACTTATATACAATGAACGGTGTAAATACATTATTAAATACTGATGCAATGTCAAATTCAATAGCATTTTTAAACGGAGCAGTAGACTCTAATGTAACTTATAGAACACTCTCTGATACGATCACAGCCGGATTTACTCCAGTTAGTTATACGCCAACAGATGATCAAGTAAAAGGTCATTTGGAAGGTATAGACAATGAATTAAATATCGGAACAGGTCGTGTCCCGTTTGGAATTGTAGGAGGCGGTATAGCTGGTGATTCAACATTTACGTTTGACATATCAACGAAAAAATTAACTGTAAATAAAATAAGTTCTTTATCTGCTGATATTGGTTCTTTTGGTGATGGATATCATGAGATTACTAATGGTTTAAGTTTAACTCTTACAAATCCAATGCCAACAGTTATAAACGTAACTAATGGCGGCTCTGGTATAAGCATAACATTGCCAGATATGACAGAAACAAGATCTGTAATGGCTAATGAATTACCTAATTTTTTCATATTAAATAATGGAAGTGAAGTTGTTAATGTATTAAATAATTCTTCATCTACTATAGTATCAATAAAAAGCGGTCAATATTATATGTTTACGGTAACAGATAATTCTACTGCAAACGGTTCATTTATATTTGAATTAACAAATATTATTGTTTCAGCAATCGCCCCTTTAAGTATTAGTTCAGGAAATACAAATCATAATGCAGGTAAGATTTCTATTTCTCAAGCAACAACCTCTACAGATGGTTATTTATCATCAACGGATTGGAATACGTTTAATAATAAGCAATCATCAATATCAACCGCAAATGTAGACACAGGCGGCGCAAATGCAACTGGCATGAATTTAATCGGTGCGCAATTATCGCTTACCTCTGCTACAAGTTCTCAGCCTGGCGTATTAACAGCCGGAACTCAGACTATAGGCGGAAACAAAACATTCACAGGAGCTATTTCAGCCGCAAATTTGTCAGGGACAAATCATGGTGATTTAGAAACGGACGTTGTTAATACGTCTGCACCTAATTCTACCGGAATGTTTATGACAAACGGTAATGCTGCCACCCCTCAAAAACTTCAATTATGTGCTGCTGATGGCAGTAATCCTGGAGTTATAACAGCCGGAACACAAACAATAGGCGGAGACAAAACATTCACTGGCAGTATAACGGCTTCAAATTTTTCAGGTTTTTCAAACGGATTTAATCATGGAGATGTTTCAGGAGGAACTTTAGATGGCGGAATCCCAAGTGCGATCGGCTTTTATTTGAGCGGACAGCAGTTATTCATGCAATCAGCTGGTACGAGTTTTCCAGGGCTCGTTAATACCACAACACAAACTTTTATTGGCACGAAGACTTTTCAAGATGGTCCCGTAGTTCAAAGTGGCACGACTACAGTTAAAAATGCAATTGTTTCTCCTGGCACTGGCCAATTATTTTTTGATACTACTTTAGGGAAATTGTGTGTATACACGGGCTCAGCGTGGCAAACAATCACATCCACATAAGATAACATGATGATACCAGAATATGAAGTTTTAAAAGAAAAAATTGATGAAAATTACGAAGAATTAAAAGCTCTTCGTTTTAGGACGCACACTGCAGAAAACAATATCTCCTCAACTATTGGCATGACAAGGGAAATTCAGGCTAATGCCAATTGGATAATAAAAAAGCTAGATGAAATGATGGAAATAAAAGACAGAATTAATGATAAAATTTCAGCAATGTCTGAAAAAATTAATAAAATAACTTTTGATATTATTGAAATTAAAAACAAAACTCTTGAAGAAAAGATTGCTGAAAAAACAAATAAGCTTAATAAAATTTTCAATATATTAACATCTGGCAAATTATGGTTATTTATCGGGTATTTTGTGCTTATTATGATGTATTGGGCAGATAATACCTCTTTTGCTACGCATGTAAACAATGCAAGGAAAATTATCAATGGTTGAAAAACAAGCCAGATTTGCGAGGTTGGTGGCTGAATTTATACCTAAAGCTTATGAAATGGGTTATTTGCTAAACTTTGGTGAAGCATGGAGACCTGAAATTGTCGCACAAATGTATGCAAAAATGGGAAAAGGTATTGCTAATAGTTTGCATTGTTTGCGTCTTGCTGTCGACCTTAATGCTTATTTCGAAGGGAAATGGCTTGATGCTTCCGAAGATTGGCATATTACACACCTTGATCGACTTGGACAACTATGGGAATCACTTGGTGAAGGATGCTCATGGGGTGGTAGATTTAAATCTCCAAAGCAAGATTATAACCATTATTCACTAATGCACAATGGTGTGCGGTAAAATAGTTAAATTGACTATTTTAAATTAATTTTTTGCAGAAAATATGCAAATTTTAGGTTTAAATTAGTTAATTAAGTAAAATAATGAACCTACTATACGACATCCAAAACATCATCAAGTCATCTATATAGCGGCTTTCCGTTCTGGCATATAGTAGGATTTACCAATTTAATTATAGTATACTTACACTAATTAGGCAAAATAGGTAAATTTATGAAAACTATTTGCACTATTTGCAAAGGCGAAGGATGGGTGTGCAAAGACCATGCTGATAAAGCGTGGGGAGAGGGCGATGGATGCTGCGGAGGGGCAGGAATGCCGTGTATATGTCATCCATGGTTTAAAGAAATAACTATTGTTGATTGCCTTAAAGAAATGAATCTGTTTGACAATAACTCATTCAAAGTTGACAAAAATGCCCATATCGGTTGATGAATTCCCATGCGTACCAACATTAAAATACGAGATAGCGCGCTCACAGATTCGATCAGGCGACATTTTGATGTGTTCCGGTAATTCTGTACTGTCAACGCTAATTAAGGGCGCTACGGGTTCAATATGGAGCCATGTAGGATTTATTTTATGGAATAGGGAGATTGATCGGGTATTCGTCATGGAAAGTGTAGAAACGATAGGCGTTCGTATAGTTCCATTATCATTTTATACTAACAACTATGATGGCGAAGGTAAACCGTATGATGGGAAAATATTAATTGCCAGGCATTCTGATTTTGAGCATGTATATATAAAGGATTTGGCAAAATGTGCTGTTGATTTATTAGGCCATAAATACGATGCCAGAGAAATAGCTAAAATAACAATGCGTATCGCTTTAAGCAAGCTAAGCGACGATAATGAATGCAACTATCCTGAGCATGATAATGCTTATATTTGCTCTGAATATGCTTATGAGTGCTACACGTCATTGGGCGTTTACGTAAATCACGATTGCCGCGGATTCGTTGCGCCAGCTGATTTTGCTAAGACGGAAGAGGTGAATGCTGTTTTTTCATTAACTTAATTTCTGTTTCCAATTTTTGAATTTTGAATGACATTTTGCCAATATTTTTAGAAAAATTCATAATATCAACATTTAATCTATATAATATATTTCTTATTTCATAATCAATATCATCTTCTTCTGAATTTATTTTGATTTTTCTACAAAGTAAATTAAAAACTAAATCTCTTTCATATTCTCCTTCAAAAGAATGTATCAATTTTTGCTCATCATCAAGAATTATTTCAATTTTATCTTTTTCTTCTTTATATAATTTTGAAATCTTGTCAATATCGAAAACCCATTGACCAAATTTAAAATATTTTTTCATTTAATGCTCCCTACACGCTGTACAATAGAGGTGAATGCTGTTTTTGGGTTGATTTAATCATTTGATCAACTAAATATCTTTCAAAAATATAATTTTTCGATTCTTTTAGGGTTTTTTCTCTAATCCAATCGCGGTTTGCTTGAAGAACTGTTTGTTTGATAGCATACCTTTTTTTGCAATTACAGCATGTTCCTATAGAAAATTCAGGATATTCTCTAATCACTATTTGAAAATTTATTGAACCGCAATCACATTTCATTAAATAATTCCTTTTTAAGAGTTTCTTTGTCTAATGCAATATAATCATTATGGCTTAATTGTCCGCCATTATGTTTATTAATTCTTATTTTGGTTTCGTTTTTGCTTCTAACAATACAAATTTCATCTATTGTTGTTTCTTTTATTCCATATTCAACATAAAAAATTGTTTGACCTACTTTTAGAGAATTATAAAATTCTGATGGGTATCTCATTGTTTAATCTCCGGTAAAGGCATCCAATGAGTAACATTTCCTAAAATATTTCCATGTACTTCTTGAGAGCAAAATGATATTTGCTTTTTTCCATTTATTTCTAATTCTATGAATACACAAACGCAATAAGAATTTTTTATTGTTCTGCATAATACGGTTTGTTCGTGAGTAGGTAATCTTGTTTTTACGCTAATCCACTTAATCTTTAGCTTCATTTTTAATCTCCTCTATTTCTTTAGCGCATCCTTGACAAAATTTATAATCTCCAGGTAAGTCTCTATTTGATTCCACTTGCAGGTTTGTTTTTCGATGTCGAATTTACCAATAGAAATTATTGACCATAACAAAGAATATTCTATTATTAAACCGCTAAGAAGTTCATCTTTTTCTTCTTTGTTTCTAGATGAATAGGCATCATGTTTACTTTTTAAAAAATCAAGAAGTTTTTCTTTATCAAGCATCTTTATTCTCCTTTATTCTAAAAAATTCAATATAAAATTTACCAATCCTTATATAAGGATTGAATTTAAACGATTTATTAAATCTATTGTAAAGATTTTCTCTACGCGAGAAAAATTGATTTTCTTTTTTTTCAAATTCATAAAAAATACCAAAATAATAAAAATGAATTCTTAAGTATTTTAAACCTCCTTGAAACATCCATCGAATCATTTATCCTTCTCCCGTATAGCCATGATGGCGTTGTCGATTGCTTCTTCAAAATCAGGTTCGTTACATAAAGGCTCTAAAAATTTCTTGCCTGGTCTATGCCAAATTACGAAAATTCTTGGCTCATATCTCTTTGGTCCAACAGGCGTATAGAATGTTTGAGCCAAATGATTGCTGCTCATTTCATAACTAATACTGCCTTGATTCATAATTAAATTTTTAATAAAATCAAGCCTGTCTTTGTCGGTTATTTTCATTATTAGCAAACCTTAATTTTTCCGGTTGTATCGTATGCAACGCTAACACCAGATGGAAATTGCAAGTATTGAACGCCATCAACGCATTGTCGCGAATACCCTGAAACATTAGCCACAACGTATCTATCAAAAAAACCACAACCTGATAATGTTAAACATAATAAAAATATTGCAATAAATTTCATAACTAATCCTCGTACTTGACCATGGCTTGAAAAAAAATACACCAACCTTCACCATATGATTGATATGGATTTCCATAAGGCTGATATCCTTCTTTTATTTTTTCTTTAATGAATAATGTAAATTCATCGGAATCATTTTTAGATACCATAATATAATCAACAATTTTTCTTTGTTTTTTTATATTTTCAATTGATCTATTTGTTACATATTTTATTAAATCATTAATAGTAAGTTTTTTATTATGGGTAATACCAAATTCTTCATCGTTTGTCATTCAAATCTCCTCAAAAGTCTGTTTTTCTATGTTTATGCGAGTTATTTTTTTTATTGAATTAATTGCTGTTGGGAATACAATATTAGGTATTTTTACGAAACTGCAATAAATATTCTTATCTTCTAACGTTTTAAAATAAGCAACCATATCATTATCTATTACAATTAAATCGAATTCATTAAGCTTCCCAAAATCAGGGCGTTTTTCTTGAATTTGTCGACAGTGGGTTGGAATGAAACTTATTTTTTCTCCTTCTTTTTCTTTTTCTGTTGGATTTTCGTATATGTTTCCGATTATTTCTATATATTCTGATGGTGTTTCACATAGTCTTGCTGATTCTCTAAAGAAACATACAGTTAACAATCCCTGCATAAATTTATCTAAATTAAAATACTCAAAACATCCATCATTGAAAATTATTTTTGCATAGTCGTAAGAGTCAGGCTCTGAAAATATTTTTACAATATCACCCTCATAAATTTCTTTATCGTTTTTGTCTTTAAGCCCCGTGAATTGATTTAGTTCAAATTCATCTTCATATTTCATAAATCCTACTGCATTATCTACTGGCATTTCTGAGTAAATAATAATATTATTAAAGTCAATTATAGGATTTAAATAAAATCTTTTTTCACTTTTTAACCAAGCGCGAAATTTAATTACTCTAATCTTATTTACTTCCATTAATCTCTCCTTTTCCTCTTTCTTTCAATATACGCTTATAAACTTCTTCTCTGTGTATTGATATATCATCATCAGCTTCTATACCAAGCCTGACTTGATTTCCTTTTATAGCTAATACTACAATCCTTACTTCTTTTTCACCGATTATTATAGTTTCACCAACCCTTCTGGTTAATAAAAGCATCTTGCCTCTCCTTCCTAAGTTAAAAATATTTACCCAGACCCAGACCTAGACCAAGACCCAGACCAAGACCAATACCAATACCCAGACCCAGACCTAGACCCAGACCTAGACCCAGACCAAGACCCAGACCAATACATAGACCTAGACCCTCTTTCAAGAACTGATATCATCTTATAATCCTTAAATTTACCCAGACCCAGACCTAGACCTAGACAC
>Ga0207692_10000045_pt1 | contig 37722 bp, 46 predicted proteins | sample LARL52metaG_FD_184345 | JGI IMG/M metagenome (GOLD analysis project Ga0207692, IMG submission 184345) | Corn, switchgrass and miscanthus rhizosphere microbial communities from Kellogg Biological Station, Michigan, USA - LAR L5-2 metaG... | ecosystem: Host-associated > Plants > Roots >...
CGCCGAGATTATTTGAGTCGGTGGATGAAGAGCTAGCACAGCTGTGAATACCTTCATCGGAGATGCCTAAAAAATATTTTTTTAAATTAAATTTTTGAATTTTTTGACCCCGTATAAACCCCTGGTCAAAATTAGTAAATTTTTGGGTGGATAAATTTCTGGGAAAATTTGATTTTTTTAAATTTTTAGATTTTTTTATGAAATTTTTTTTATTTTTTTATATATATCACTCTTTCTCTGAAAAAAGGGTATAAAGGGTATACGATAGTACATAAAACCACTCATAGAGTGGTGTTAGCCATATACCCTTTACTAAGAAATCGTATACCCTTTATACCCTTCCAACGTAAAGCGTATACGCTTTCTGTAATGTCGTATACCCTTCCAAACTAGAAGGGTATACGACAACAGCACAGCAACGTGATATGCGCCGAGGTAAAGGTCGCTGCGTGCCCTAAATATTGATAATTGTAGTTTTTGCACTAATTGTAAAATTACGCATAAAGACATGGATTATCCCTTGATTTCTTCTAGTGAGTATCTTATAATTAATACATAAGAAGTAGAACTATAGGAAACAGGAGAATGAAGTAAATGTCTTTACCAAGAGTAACTCACCAGGAAGAAAGAATTCAGGCCGGATGGTCAATGCCTAGATATCTCATCCAGGCTATGGCCCTTATAGCGAAGAAAGAAAGATTGCCAGCGTCGAGACTCATTGCGAACGAGCTAGAGAAGATAGCGGTGAGAAAGCTCGGTGCAGAGGTAGTTGAGAGGTTGAAAGAGGACCCAAACTAGATCAAAAACCGTACTGATCTAGTTTAGAGCTTCGTTCAGTACGGTTTAGGTAAGGCAAGCACATGAGAAAACTCATGATGTAATAGTTACTTATATTATAAGAGGTTTCCAGAGGGAAATCAATTATAAGGAGACACACGTATGGATGTGCAAACAGATCGTATCGAAGGTCTGTACCAATTCTGGAAACTGCTGTGGGAAGGTGCACCGGAGTCACATTGGGCAACAGTCACTTTCTTTGATGAGCGACCAGGTGTTCCACCTACTCAAAGATTCAAAGGCAACATCTGCGCTCGCATAACGGCAGACGATCTACGAGAACTTGCGAAGCTCACAATTGAGAAGGCTGATGCTAACAAGTGGGCAGCTTTCCAGAGAGTCACCACAACGATAAAACAACCGACCAAATACGTTCGTGGAGTTGAGACAGATGCGGCAGGCATCAGATCGTACTTCTGTGACAAGGACGATCACGATGGTTGTGGTAGCGGACTAGACAAGTTCGTGACTGACGTATGTAGGAGCAATCTGACACCATCCATGATTGTTCTTTCCTCTCCACAGGGGAGACATACATATCACAGGAGTAATCAGTTTCACCTGATTGAGTCCTTGAAGGACTTGCAGTTCCACAAGAGTATCTTGAAGGGCTTGCAAGTCAGGCAAGATACTGATCCAGCCGTTGCAGAACTCGCACGTATCTCGCGCTGCCCGCATACAACTCACCTTAAAGATCCTGACAATGCAATGTTGACTACCATTATCTGTGCGGATAGTGCTATCCAGTACGATAGTAGTGCGTTGCCAAGCATCGAGACAGAGATCGATTACTCTGAGACGTATACGTTCCAACCGGAGACGCTAGCTCCACAGTGGATGACGGAGTTTGAGGAATCTCATCAGAAGCTCTACGGACGGCTATACTCTGAGGAGACTGCAAAAGCTGCTGGAGCAGCAATGAGTGAGGACCATCCAGGCCGAGTTGCGCGCCACAGAAACGACCTACACTGTGCGCTCTACTTAATGGGACAGTGCGATTGGACACCAGGACAAGTACTTGCGGCAATGCAAGACCCTAGCACGTTCATCTCGTCAAAGACTCTTGAGCGTAACGATATTAAGTACGCGGAACAGACGATTCGTTCAGCGCTAGAGACGCTTCATAAAAAGAACCCACCGTTGATACCTTTAACCGACCCACGTATACAAGCGTTGATAGCTGCCTGTGACTTCGACAAAGCTACTAGTGTCGGTCCGCTATTAACTGTGAGCAACATCGCTCTTGTGGCTCGATTATCAGAAGTAGATTTTGCAAACTTCGAATCAACTGTTCGATACTCGCTGAGAAGGTTTCAAGGGTGGGCTAAAACTTGGACCAAGAAGGTCGAAGCTGCACGCGCTCCTAATTGGCAAGCGCAACAGACGAAAGAGAAGCACATTCCACGACCAGAGAAGCTTCGCAACTTTACCGATATGGGTAATGCGGAGCGCGTCATTGATCGCTATGGAGATGTCTTCAAGTACAACGTTGACCAACAGAAGTTCCTTGCATGGAATGGTGACTACTGGAAGGTAGATACTGGGGATAATACTCTCATTGATCAAGCAGTAGCAGAGACTATACGCGCTATCAGTACAGAAGAGGTACAAGACTTTCCAGACTTCGCAAAAGAACTAGCTGCTCACGGATTGCAATCTGAGGCGGACCATAGAATCAAGGCTGCGATTAGTAGAGTGGCAAAGCGAGCAGAGGTATCGATCGAAGACAAACAGTTAAACACTCACAAAAACTTGATTCCTCTCGCTGGCGGCAAAACGCTAGATTTACAATACCCAGTCAATGGTCGCATTACAGAGGTGCGTTTGAGAGACTCAATGAAGGAGGACTTGCTGACACATTTCTGTAACTTACGATACGATCCAACAGCAAGGAGTGAGGAGTGGGAGCAGTCTCTAGCGTTTCACCAACCCAATCCAGCGGTGAGAGATTTCTTCCAGATGGCAATGGGCTATGGTCTCATTGGAGGTACTAAACACCATCTACTGATGCACTTAGGAGATACCAAGACAGGTAAGTCAACACACACAATAGTCCCTATGAAAATCTTAGGGCGTGACTATGCGATTGAAGTACCTAAAGAGACTATCTTGTGGAGTAGAAATGGCTCTACTGCGGGAGGTCCCAGACCAGACTTGACTATGTTGATTGGTAAACGCCTTGGCGTTACTGCGGAGTTGCGCCAACGGGCGTTAATATCGGAAGACTTTATCAAAAATATGACTGGTGGAGACTCAGAAACCGCAAGAGACTTACACAGTAACGTGATGAGAGAGATAGCCTTTCAAATACTATTAAACATAGTGAGCAACTTCCCACCACATCTTACTGTAAAAGATCTTGCATTGCGCGAACGTGTGTTAGTGTGTCCCTGGAATGAATTCCGACCTCCGGAGATGCGCAATGTCAACTTCCGCGATATGTTGATAGAAAAGCACGCTCCAGCTATCTTCTCTTGGATGGTAAAGGGCTTCGAAATGTTTCGTGACATGAACGTCGGATTTGACTTAGGGCGTGCGGCACCCCAAGAGATACTACGCGCTTCTGAGGACTATTGGAAGAGTATCGGTCCGTTCACTGAGTTCTTTGAGGCCTCACTGGCATTTAATCTAGAAAACAGAAACTTCTGTGAGCCGTTTGCGAACATCAAGAGTACATACCACAACTGGCACAGAATATACGGTCACGGTAGAGTGCCGGAGTCAGATATTGCACTCGCAGAAGCTCTCGTACAGAGAGGTTGCGTAAGGCGTAAAGGATCTCCCGCAGCTTACTACGGTGTGATAGTGGTTAACGAAACGCAGGTGTTTAGTGGTTTAACGTAAGGTGCAGACGCTGACGCGAAAGTTAGGGCGCTTGAGTCTATCGGAGAAGGTCTCGCTACCGCTGAGATCACAGAGCAGGACGCACTAGCTAAGCAGGCTGCACTTGCTTCGTACTATAAAGATAAGGAGAACGAGAACAATGATGAATATTAATTTTGCGCAGGAATGGAACGAGAAGAAGAGAGACTATACTGGCTTACCTCATCAGGCGAGCGGTACAGTGAAGTGCATTCGATGCACAAAGGAGGTCTCTCAAGCGGGAAACCCGATGTACGTTTGGCTATGGAGAGTCAAGACGGGAGCCTATCAAGGCCAGGAGATCAAGGAATTCACGGCGTTGACGCCAAAGGCTCTCTGGAAGCTCAAGCAGATACTAGAGGCCATTTACGCAACGAAGGTCGCAGGACCATTTGACTTCGACGATGAAGATATACTAGGTATGTCCTGTCGAGCAGACATGCGGATCTCAGTCTACGAAGGCCAAGAACGCATCGAGATTGTCAAATACCAGTCAATTGAGAGTAACTAAAGCTTAGCCAGAGGAGGTAACAACGATGTCGGAATTGAGGTTCCCAGAGGAAAACCAAACCAAGTTGGTACTTGCGGCTTTCTTTCATCTGAAAGAGACACAAGCAGCCTTTGAGCGTCTCGCGGAGTTAAACGCGCCAGATGATGCGTACACGCTCTTGTCGAACTACGTCAAGATGCTCTTGCTACAACTCAAGATCGTCGCTTACGAAATACGACCAACAGACGACTAACTGAAAGGAGTCTCCGCCATGACAATCGCTATGAACCCGCTCTACATCGACTGGGAGCGCTACGTTTTAGACCCAGAGTTTTATCGCACACACCCAACTGTGCTGTACGAGGAGTTCTGGGTCGTCAAAGGCCAGTACATGGCCGAGTCAGATTACTCGATGTCGGACATTCAAATGTTCGCTCGTCGATGGGTTGAATCAGTTCTTACAGAACTACCGGAACAGGTAACCAGATATCGTTTACGTAATGCCGTGAAAGTTCAATTCATGGCTGCGTTCACACAGGAGGCAAACTCATGACCCAGGTAAAGCAGTGCTTTATACAGTGTGTTCACTGTCAAGAAGTGCAATGGGTAGTGCTCGAACAGGGAGACAAGCTCTCTTTTGACGCCCATTCACTAGGATGTCCAGTCAACACGATGTACCTACGCTATGGTAAGCACGTCGTAGAACAAGAGGCGAGTTACGAGTTAGATACAACTCGTCGCGCTAGAGGAATTGATAACCTACCCTGTGAGGTGTACTTGTACTCAGTGCCAACAGAGCTATTAGAGGAGGCTGCATAATGGAAAGTCGCATCCAGGTGATAGTTCTTTGTGCAGAATGTCATAGAAGGCAGCTCCTCTGGGCGGGCTTACACGAGTTAGACCGCTTCGATCACGCGAGGAACTGCCCGACGCGTAGACCTCGCCTACGACGTATGGCAACCTACCGACCCGTGTTAGGACATCCAACCGACGAGTGGGAAGACGAGATCACGCACTTGAGGACCACGTATCCGTTCTTCGAGTACGTCATCGGTACGCAGGGAATGTCCAGGTCGTTCACCGAATAGTTCTATCATATAATTAGAGTAGGAAACTACAACATGTGCGGACTAATCGGGTTACATCTTGTAGTAAACCTAACACGAGAGATAGTTCTATCTCTCGTGTTTTACATGTTAACGGTAAAAGCGTTGATAGAAGTTTTTTATCGTTACGGATATTTATGTATTTTAATGCGTAAAACACTATTAATTTAAGCGTTAGTAACTTATAATTTAATTAAGAACTATAAAAGAAAGGAGTAAGTGTAAATGTCAACTTATCAAATAGATGACAACAACTTACCAGAGTTGATTCCTATGGCGTATGTCTCTCGTCAGTTAAAGAAAACGCCACTTTGGGTGTCTATTAGATTACAAGCGTTAGGTAAGACGACTGAGGTAGATCAGTTAGATCGTCGCCAGCGGTTGGTTCATAGAGAAGACTACCTAGAGTTGAAAGCGTTGATGGAAAGCAGAGGAGAGTTGTAGCAAGAATGTCCCCTGCCGTACCAGTCAAAGTTTACAGGGGACATCCAAACAGAAGTCGTATTAAGTCCCTCTTAGGTAAATTATAAGGTTTTACCGGTTAGCAATCAATGGAGAAGGTCAATGACGTACACAGATTCGGAATTCTATGCTCACTATCTCGAAGTGCTTTCGGCTTGCCAGAGCATTGTACAGGCGAGAGCGTTGGAGTACAACTCTCCAGACAACGAGCATTCGCTTTTTGAGTACTTCGGAGATGAGCCAGCAACGTGTATGCAATTTTCGCGCCAGAAGTGGATGCGCTTGCAAACAGGTTTGAAAAACCTCGCAGAAGGCGGATCGAGAGATCACGTAGTTGATAGTGCTCACGATTTAATCAACTACTTGGCGTTCACGCTCACTGTGATTGAATTGTCGTCACCTGTAAGTACAACCAAAAACGAAACGGCAGAAGTTTAGCAGACGTCGCCCTTTCGTTTTTGGCCCTCACTCAACAAGCATTACATGCTCTTACTTTATATTATAATATAAGGTTCGAGGACAATCAAGAGGAGCACAAAAATGTCACAGAAAGAACTTGCAAGAGAACTGTTTCAGTTCTTAACGGGCTATACAACGGGTGAGACTCAACTATACGATGATTACGACATCGCTTACATGATAGATAGATTAGTTCAGCTAATCGATTACAAGTTCGTTGACGCAGACGATCTCGCGTTTCTCATCCGCGCACGTGATCGAGAGCTAGCCAGACGAAGGAGGTAACAACGATGCCTGTAACCGCACAAATCGTAGCATTTGAGTGCCCATCATGCGGTATAGCATTTCACGACAAGAAATCACGTCCGCAGAAGTCTTGTAACGCTTGCTTAGCCGCAGGACGTAAACCTAGCCGCAAGACTACGACCGTTGCAAAGATAGTCGAACCCGAACCGGTCACGATTAGCATTCCATCACCTGTGCAGAAGAAGGCCAAGCAAGTCGCGTCAACAGCGCTTGCAACTGCGAAAGACATCAACTGGTGGAAGAGACTTACGCTGTCCTCGGAAGAGAAAGACGATATGGCGTTTGCATCTCTTACGGACGCGCAGAAGTGGCGTTCAGCAGAGAGGATATACTTTGCTGAATTGAAGAAGAATAGCAAACGTAGAAGTAAGAACTTTGCTATCGTTTCGGACATCGTACTAGCCGGAGCAGCGTCAGTCCAAGTGATTAACTACTTTATGTCGAACCTCGTAGTGCATAACACTGGAGATCAGATAGGCTTGTGGGTCAACGGTATTGCAGGTATCGCGTTTGAGTTAATCAAAGTCATCTGTGTACTCGCCGCTGACAGGCTCATCGCTCGCATTGCGACCACTGAGAACGACTACACGCGCACACAAACGGAAGTCGTTGATGGTGTTGCCAAAGAAGCCAAAGTAGTAGTCAAATCCGGCTTGCGTACGAAATTGATTTGGTTCCTCATCTTCGTCGGAATCGCTTGGACGTTGATGTCATTCTTTAGCGTCTACTTTCAGAACGCATTCCTAGCTGGAGCTGGTGTAGATGCTACATCTGCACTCGTAAGAGCTATCGCATTAGGTTGCGCTGGAGACATCGCTGTCGCGATCTGCCTTTCGATTCCACCGAAGTCCGAGATCGAGATAGCCCAACAAGTCGCACGCAGATACAGAGGCGTAGCTATTATCGGTAAAGAGCTTGTCGGCCAGGAGTTGGAATACAACAACTTTGTGAACGCTCGCAATCAAGATGTATAGACATCAGGAAGGTAGAACAACATGTCAACAAATGCGCAAGCAACCCACAGGAGAGGGCAGTCGCCGATTACGCTTTTCTTAATCGGTGCGCTATCGATTGTACTGTGGTTGATTGCAACCCTTTTACAGATAGAAACATCCGAGGCGTGGATGATCGGTGGAGCCCAAGTGACGATCAATTCGATCAGCTGGGATGTCCTGTTGCAGCCCTGGACCTTCCTATTCGGTCACCTGACGATGCCGATACAAGCAGTCATGTGGGGCTGGGGCATTGAAATCGTAACGCTGTGGTTTGCAATCGCAGCAGAGATAGCCATCCACGCTGTCAGCGCATCTCACGCTCGAATGAGTAAGGTCTTCTTCTCTGTGGGGCTGATCCTGATGGCACTCAACGGCTACTCCGACTTCAACTACGGCACACTTTCTAGTGGGTGGCTAGGTCACTTCGGCTTTAGCGTTATCACATCTGGCTTAGTTGTGTGGGGTCTAGTGATTGGCATTCGCTTCATTGAGAAGGCGTTTGCAGTATACGGAGGTCACTGATGGCAGACAGGAGATTAGACGCTGGAATGGCAATTGTAGCTGCCCCCATAGCGGCAGGAGTCGCAGACCTGGCACATCTCGGTCTTGGTGGAGCACTACTCGCCGGTAGTATTGGAGCCATCGTAGCATTCAATCACGGCACGGATATCTATCACTTCGGTAGGGGCTTATTGCCTCTACCTGACTCAGGGGTGACAGAACCAAGCATTAGAGTAGCTCAAATGGCTTACACAGGCAAACGGACACGCTTTCAACGACTGTTTGGCATCTATCCAGAGGACCAGGAGGCAGTTGTCGAAGAAGACAAGATAATCGGTCCGGGTGGAGTCAAGCCAACAAACGCACCTCAACTTGCTCTGCCTCAACGTTCTCCAACGTTCCGTAGGATGTACACGCTGGTTCGCTCTGATATGGATATACTCGGATACGACGGCAAGGAGTTCGTTTTCGCTGATCCATTTAAGCACTCGTTACATATGGGCATCATCGGGTTATCCAATAGCGGAAAAACTGGATGTCTCAAGTTCCATGTAGCCTGTGCAGTTATGCGCAACGCGGTGATTCGTGGTTGGGATCTGCACGGGGATGTCGTCGCTGATATGGGAGACTTGTTCACCATTTTCGACGACGCAGAGGATATCATCGCCGACTGCGATAACTTGCAAGCGGAGCTTGATCGTCGCAAGGCACTCCGCAAAAGAGTGCTTAAAAAGGACCCGGAAGCGATCAGGGAATGGGAGAACACACGAGAACTCTTCTACATCGTCGATGAGTTCCTCGCGTTGATGAACATCAAACTCTCGCGCCGCAAAGCAGATAAAGATAAGGTTGCTCAAACTGTACTCTCGATCATCGCTGAGGGTCGCAAGTTCAAAGTGAGATGTGTCATTGCTGGGCAAACGATGCCTGCTGCGTTGTTCGGAGATGGTGGAAGTAGTGCGAGAGATACTCTCCCGACAAAGTACATTTTCAAGTCGGATGAAGACCAGGCGAGATACTTTGGATTGAACCAGAAGGCTATCGATGCCTTGTTACCTTTGATCGTCGGAGATGACACTGCGGGATATGCTGTACTGCAAGGCGGACCTCTCATGCAACCGAGGATCATCTCGATACCGTACACAACCACAGAAGACATCCGAGAGGTTGTGAGCGCTTGGGGGTACGTCAACGAGGATATCATCGCTCAGGATATGATCGATGATGAACCGATGGAAGAGCTACAACCGAACATAACCGTAACATATGAACGATCACAACAAAATCGTCGTCGAACATATCCGTTCGATGAGTGGTCTCAGAACCTTGTGCGTAACGATCAGATCAATACACCTGCGTGGTATTGTTGGGCACACTACAGTGCTTGTTGCGATGTCAACGAACTGAACTCGCTGTCGAAAGAAACGTTCATGAAAGCACTCGCTCAGTACTGTAGTGAGATTGGTTATGAAGGTCGTGACCTATCAGGTATCAAGGAGAACGGTACAAGAGGTGTTCGGAAAGCTTATGTTGGGTTGTCGATCATGAGCGAGGAGTACCGCGAAGATGTGTAGTGTCGTGAGAGTAGTGAGTCTAAACGAGCGAAAACAACCGTGTTTTCGCTCGTTTTTCATGTTCGCTAGACGCACGACACTACCTACAGTACAGTACTTGACCTTGAGGAACGCATGTACTACAATACGATGGTAGATATTGATTTGCGAAGAGTAGTTTCTAACAACAGCATTGCAGGTTTCCAACAACAGCATTGTTGAAGTCATCGAGCAAATAAAAACAAGCAGATCAGTGCAGATCCGCTTGTCAAGCTGGCTTAGAGTGTTATGCCAAGGGACGGAATCGAACCGACGACACCAGCATTTTCAGTGCTGTGCTAACATCGAATACATCCTGAACGCTCACTACAAGCTGCTTCACGCTGTTATGCTCGAACAGAAACCTCTCTTCCAACAACAGAACATGAAACGAGAGGTTCACCATGTCCGATCTTATCGACGCCATCGAGATCTACCAATACGTGATCTCAGGCTTATCCGAACATACGCAACTTTCTTATCTCGACAAGCTCAAAGTCTTCGAGCAGTTCTGTTCCGACAACAACATTGATCTTGCTGGCATTACCCCGAAAGTCTTCAAGCAGTTCATTACCTTTGTCTCCGAACGTATCAGTCCACGAACAGGCGAACAGATCCGAGGCCATACGATCTCAAGTTATGGTCGGGTCATCAAGGTTTTCCTCGGTTGGGCAGCATCCTACGAGGACTTCTCCGGCTGCATCAAACCAAGTACGCTTAGAACGTTAGCAGTTCCCAAACTACCCGAACAAACAAAGATCATCTTGAGCAGGGATGAGATCGCACGGTTATACGAAGCGTGTAAACGCGCCAGCCTGAAAACACTCGTCACCAGAGACACAGCGATCTTATCTGTACTGCTCGATACTGGCGTGCGAGCTAGCGAACTGTGTGGTCTCACCGTAAGCAATGTGCATCTTGATCCGCAAGACTCCTACATCCTGGTATACGGCAAAGGAAAGAAAGAACGCGAAATAGGCTTGGGTGCAAAGGCTCGTCTTGACCTGCACAAGTACCTGCGCCTACATCGAAAAGGTGCCAAGCCCGATGACCCTGTGTTCTTGAGCAGGTACGCTGAACCTCTCACTAGGAACGGTCTCGATCAGCTTCTCTACAGACTCAAAGAGACGGGACATGTCGCAAAGCCAGGCGGTGCTCACTTATTCAGGCACACATTCGCTACTTGCTACCTTGCCGACGGTGGAGATGTCTACAAGCTCTCTCGCCTTATGGGACATACACACGTATCAACAACGGAAGGGTACGTCAAATCCTTACAGCAGAGAGACGCCAGGAAAGGTAATTCTGTGCTCGATAACCTGATGTAGCCATAAAAAAAAGAAGAGCAGGCTGGGGATCACTGCTCTTCTTGCGTCCCGAACTAGTCGGAGGGCGCTTTCAGTTTCAGGTACTTGAACAGCACCTCGACTGCGTGGCCGTATCCACAACCAACTGTCACCAGAATCATGACCGAGAATAGCACAGTGTTGTCATGCTGGTACATTCCGTAGCCCAGCATGACTGCCATCGTCGTAAACCACGCTACGGGATTAGCCCGTTTGTGATTTGACGTCGTCTTAGTCACAGGTGGTCGATCAGTCCGTATATTTGCAGGCGAATGCTTGGACCTCGCATTCGTTCTGTTTTGCGGTTTGTCTCCGCGCTCTTCCAGAGAAGGCATAGGCGTTTCCTCATGTCTTTCCCTGGGGAGATAAAATGGAACGCAGGCATTATAACAAATGCAAATGTATATGTCTAGTACCAAAAAGTATGCTTGTGTATCACCTCTGCCCCTATTGCAATCCCGCACGCATTTGACCTACTATGTATACACTACAGTCTATAGGCTGCGCTGTATAGCTTCTAGTGCTGTACGGTAGCATCCTGTAGTAAGAGGCTCTAGGTTCTGCTACACTCAACTTGAGTGTATAGACGAGGATAGAGCTATGATACGCCTGAGAGTCAAAGAAATAGCAACCGAGCATGGGGTTAGTATAGCGAGTTGGGCCAGGAAAGCAGATCTGGATTATCGAACAGTCCAGCGACTTGTGCATGACCCATTTGCTGAGGTCACAACTTTCACGCTTGGTCGTTTAGCCGACGCTCTTGGCATATCTGTACACATGCTCATCGAAGACAGCCCTGGGCCTTCCCAGGACGGAAAGTAGGATTAGCATCTCGACGCAACATACGGTTAAACGTACGTATACGGTTGATTTACCCGTGGTGTAAAGCATAGCTTATACTTTATATAGGGGAACAGAAATCTCTCGTATATCCGTTTTGCGCCCATTGCTACGCAAGAGGAGATACTTAATGGTCACTCGTGAGGACCTTCGACGCACTGTCCAAGCATTGCAACAACTTCCACCAGCACCAGATCTCCCAGAGCTAAAATATGCTCACCTCTCGCTGTGCGTCCTCTCAGCAGTCTTCTCGATCAACACACGGGCTGAGGCAGAGAGAAACGTGTCAACACGGTACATTGCCTGGCGAGGTATCCCTGTGACGTATAGACCAGATCGTCAGGTTTTCTTGAGAGAGGATGCTCAAGAACCGTTAAGCCAGTTTGTGCAGATTGGTCGGAACATGGGATCAGATCAGTTTATGGAGACAGTGCTCAACAATCGTCAATGGACTTCGACGACAATCAGGAGCAGTATTCGTAAAGCAGAAGCAAGTTTACAGTTTGCAGAGGTGTTAGTGGCATATGGTATCGAGTACTTCCAGGATTTGCATCCTGATTTACAACGAAACCACGATTTTGCGACAACAATTCAGGGGATAACGGGTCAAGGAAGTGGGATCTCATATGACTACTTCTGGATGTTGTCAGGGGATGAAAACGCGGTGAAGATCGATAGGCATGTTTACAATTACCTGGAGCAAGTCGTTGGTCATGCACTAACGAACGACGAGATGAAAGCTCTCGTGCGCGTCGCTGCTGCACAACTTGGCCTTACTCCACGGGAAGTAGACAATCAAATTTGGGAGTGGCGAAAGAAGCATAGTAGATAGAGAGGAGCGGATGGTATGCAGGAACAGGAACGAGAACCCACAATCGAAGAGAACATTGAGAGCGTCCTAAACGATGACGCAGCCTTGATTGACTTCTTGAGGGAGCATTTCTTAGCGCTTGCCGTGGATAGCCTGTTTTTCGAGCAGGAGAGGATAGTACTCAAGAGTAGTCCAGTTGTGATGTGTAGGCAGATACCTCAAGAGTTAGTTGAGAGCCTGGCGGCGGATATCGAGGAGCGTATGACGTTGGGGATGTACTTCAAGTTTGTGGTCGCCCATGGCTTTGTCCCACAACTCAACTTTGTCACACTTGAACAAGCCCGTAAAGATGTCAAGGAGAAACTACTCCAGGCATTAAGAGGCAAGACTCCCCCTTGATGATACAGCACACGTGTGACGTTCCATGAGGGCAGTGTCCATTCCTGCGAGTAGAATGAGAAGCGAGAACAGCACAAGATCAATAACAAAGATCTGCTGCTGTATGTCGTCGAGGTCTTGCAGCATCGCGGCTACTACTTGGTTGATACCCAAAGTGTACGCTTTTTCGTGCTGGAGGATGATACCGACTTGTATAGGGTCTGTCTTCGTTGGACTAGCAAGCAGTGCTTTGAGTGCCACATCCATCGGCGTATAATCTTGACTCACGCGCAGCATTAGCAACTTGACGTTGCTCGCTTTAAGAGTAGATAGGTACGCCTCTTCCTGTTGGAAGTTTGGCAGGATGTCCTGTAACTCACTAATTGCCGTCGTTCGCGTGGTGAGCTGAGAGGCTGGAGTATACTCAAGCAGTAGCGCATCCTTTGAAATGAACTGCGCTCTAGTAGCCTGGTTTGCAGTAGCGTTGATGATATCGTAGGGATGCACAATCACCGAAAAGAGGGATAGTGCACCAAGGCACAACAAGCAGATGACTCCAAACACGTTTTTAGCCCACGCGTATGCTCGTAATGTTTTTTCTTTCATAGTCCACCGCCTAATGCGTGCGTCAGGACAAAGATTAGCACACCCACTACTATGGCTCCGCCTCCACCAACAAGACTCCACAAGACGCGATTCAAGAGCTTGCTCTGATTCTCTCTAGAGGCGATCTCCTGCACAGCCATTTTCGTGTTGAGTTCCGCAAGTTGCTTGCTTGCAGTAGACACATCGCGTTCAATGCGTTCAACCGTTGATCGGATGGAAGCGAGTTGCAAGTCGTTCTCTCTGGCTGGCACGTACTGACCTAGTTGAGCTTGCAGAGCCTTGATCTCCTGCTCGACTGCACTGAGTCGGTAAGAGACTCCTGCGAGGTCTTGTGGCGTTTGCTGTTGCATAATAGCTTTGCCTTCTGGAATGCCTGTTGGATTTCATCGGGTCCAGGCATGGTCATGGTCTCCATTGTGGTTAGTTCAACGTAATGAGGTAATCGTTGGTGAGGGAGTTAAACACCGTTTTGGTGTAGGAATAGAGAGCGTGCGTCACAAGCGTACCAGAGCCAGGTGTGCTCGTGGCGTTGTTTCCGAAGATGCCACAGTTCGTGTATGTGCCATTGGCATCTGACGTACTGAAAAACGTACTGATATCGACAGTGTTGCCGGTTACGGTTGAAGTGGTCGGCACAGCTCTAAAGAGTTCTCCATTAACAGCAGTATCTCCAGGGTTGACTGTATTGATCGGAAAAGTCCCAACCGCGAAGTACATAGCGAACGGCACAACGGGGGCAGATAGAGCTGCTGCACCGATATACGTGAGCAATTGTGCCCTACCGGCTGTAGTAATCAAGTTTTTCGTCTCGTAGACGGTATACTGGTCTCTCTCACGCTCTGACAACTTGGGCCACCACGCTAGAAACTCTTCTTTAGTGATGGGCGGCAGGCAGCGCGTTCTGATACGACCTACGAACAACATGTTGTCAGTCATCAGTGTTGGCCTTATGGAGTATGCGTAACAGTATCGGAATAGTAGAGATTCTCCTCTACAGTTTCGTAGGTTAGTTGGGCGACGGCGCTAGATGGATCTGTGGTGGATCTGGCGATGGTTTTAATGGTGTTGCGGTGCAGGTCAAGCATCTTGGGGCGATATACTTTGCAACAGTTGTATTTGTAGATGTTGACGCCCCCACCTGGAGAGGTTATTTCAACGGTTTGTACTGCGAAAGGTTGCTTGGTGATACCATCTAGCGAACTCGAAAAGTAGATCGTTGTGCCTGGGTAGACAAGCGTTGGTACCGGAGAGCCATTGTTGTATTGCGACGTTAAAGTGAATTGCACATCGGTCACGGGTTGAGACCACGCAGCTAGTTCCGATTCCCCACGTAGCTGCCCGGCCAGGTTAGAGGTAAGTGAAGAGTCGTTGACCTTGCTCATGCGCCTACCATATTGCCCGACACTGGCATTGGCTTCGGTCAAGATCGCCACTGGACTGTCAAATGAGTAAGTAATCACGACGTTGCTACTACCCGAAGCCGGGGCAGTATTGAAAGTAACGTGCTTGGACTGTGGAGACATGAGAGCGACAACGCCACCAGTACCGTTTTTCTGTTGACCGGTAACACCTATCTTGTTGGTTGAGGTCGGCGCATACGTTGATCCACCAATCGTGATGTTGATAATATTGACTGGCGCATGGTCGAGCGTAAACGTCTTGGTCGAACCATCTCCAGAGAACACATCTTGATCGGTTGCTACGAACTTACCTCCAGTGACTTTCACGCTGTTGCGCATTTGGGTTCCATCCTGCGTGAGTTGATAATCGCCAGGAGGGAAGACTGTTGCGTAGTCTACGTTCTGATCAGAGACCTGTAGGTTTGCATAGTCAAACGGAATCGGCTGGTAGTTGAGATAATTGTAGGCATCCAGGAAGTAACTAAAGCCGGATACATCTGTAAGATTGTTCAAGACCTCTCTGAATGTCACATCTGTCCAAGAAATCGAGTCGATAGTTGGCCCTGTAAAGACAGTTGTGCTAGGTTGGCTGCTGTTCGCTTGTCCGATTGACAGTACGCCACTAAAGTACGTTGAGATAATATCCCCAATGATAAAGGCATCCGTTTGACTCGTGTATGCCTTCTCAATGAGTGCGCCGTATTCTAGTAGTCCGCCAGAGCTTGTGCAATCTACTGCCCAGTCTCTCGTCGTTCCCTGATAGGTTGCTTGGAGATTGGTAATCGTACCTAAGAAGAGTCTACAGGTTCGAGCGAACGTGTCGTCTGGCATTAAAGTAGTTGTGACTTGGTAGAAATTACAGTCCTGTGTAGGATAGGTTACAACTGCCCCATTAGCAAGTGCTTTGCCCACAAACCATATTGGTTCGAGTTGCAGTGTGGTGACTGTTACTGTGCCAGAGTTGGTTCCACTGACTGTTGGGTAACAGCCTATCTGTACCTGTGCAAAAGCCGAGTTTGCTGGAGCAGTACCAAATACAGAACATCTCTTTTGTGACGTTGGTGGTGTAGCGAAGTTGGTGAAACTGCTATTGTAGACTGTTGAGGTGGTACTCAATGCGTTGCGATTCGCATCTTGCCAGTTGATTTCCATGTAGAACGCCACGTTGGTCGCAGAAGTGCTTCTGACATATGCAGAGAAGATGTATTGTGTCCCTGGAGTGACATAACCCGCTGGCATCGTGTTTTGTGTGATACGCCCATCTGCGGCAATGGTAGACCCGGTTTGATTGTTAAAAGTCCAAAGAGCACTAAATGACGGGAATGTAATAATACCTGCATTGGTGCCAGAAGTTACATAGTTTGCACCACCAAAGGCAAAGCTTGGGTCAATGATAAGATTGAGAGCGGGCACCGTTTGTGAGCTACTGTCTGGTAGAGCAGTCTCGTCCCAGATCATCACTGTTTGACCTATTGCTAGTGGTATTTGCGATCCAGGATCTTTGACTCTCAGGCTCGCCGTTGAGAGCGTATCTCCCATTGCGAGGTCTACAGTGGCACTATCGATCATCACGTTGTCGGAACGATCAATGTTATTGATAACGGTCCACATTTACGCTGTCTTCCCTCCGCTACGAATAGCTACGTGGATGCCTTGCTGCCGGAATTGCTTCTCCTGCTGTACTTGTAGGTCTTTGAGGAGTTTGGTATGATCGACGACAGAGCCATTTACTGTGAGGTTGATTGGAGCATTGATGACCTGTCCGCTAGAGGTACCCAAACGTGATGCTGCTCCAGCACTGCCAATGCCTATGTTGACGCCTGGTTGGAGTGTACCTGCAAGTTGATTGACCGCGTTTTTGACCGCTGGTATACCAGCTAGGATGCCTGCTGCGTACATCTTCACGAAGTTAGGTGCCCACGTATCTGCGTCTTTACCAGGACCCTCTTTCGCTGGCGAGTGGAAGCCTAGAATGTTCTTGACTCCATTCGCAATACCCTGGGCTGCATTAATGACGCCACCTATCATGCTAGTGATACCATTAATGAACCCTTGGATGAGATTCTTACCCCATTGCAGAGCTTGCGATGCTAGATTGCTGAACCAGTTTGAGATGTTATTCCACAGGCCGGATAGCGCACTACCAATCGGTCCCCAAACGGATCGGAAGACATTGACAACGGCGTTCCATGCGTTTTGTGCAAAGCCTGACAGCTTGTTCCAAATGATTTGTATTCCGAGTACCTCGGCATTCCACAAGGCAGTCAGCCAACCAACGACCCAGTTGACTGGACCCATAATCGCGTCCTTCACTGCGTTAAACACAGATGTAGCTGTGTCTTTCAGCCAATTCCACGCGTTGACTATCCAGTTGACGGTTGCTTGCCAAGCGTTTTGCAGCCAGGACAGTACGGCTTGCGTTACGATGCGGATAGTATCCACCAACGCCTTGAAGTAGTAGTTGTGGTTATAGAGCCAAATGAACAGTGCGCCGATAGCTCTGAATGGTGCTGTGAAGGCGTTCAAGAAGTTGTTTAGCGCTGACCTTGCGAAGTTAACGATCCCATTCCACACGTTGACAAAGAAGGTAGAGATGCCGTTCCAAACATTGTGGAAAAACGATCCAATGTTGGACATGATTCCACCAAACCAGCTAGTGAAGGCTGTCCACACTCCACGTAGCCAGGCCATGATCTGACCCCAGTGCTGGATGGCGAGTACGATCCCAACTACTACCAAGGCAATGACGGCACCGATGAGGATGAACGGCCAGGTCGCAGCTATGGTACCTGCGGCGGCAGTCCATGCAGCCGCAGCCCAGGCAACGAAGCCCGCAACTAGCGCTGGTATTGCCGCAGCAGCGAAACCTAATATAGCTCCACCTAAGACGACCAGGGCGATCTTTGTTGCAGTCGCACCGGCACTGGAACCAGATAGCCAACTGATGAAGCGCTGACCTGTCGAAATGACGTTTTGTATGCCATTCATCAGATTGAGCACCACTGGTATGAGAGCCGTACCCAACTCGACCATCAACTTGTTAGCGGCCATCTGCGCCTGCTGTAGCTTGAAGTTGAAGTCTTGCTGCGCTAATGCCCATCCGTTGATTTGACCGTGGGCACCACTCACAGCATTGGCAATGCCAGCTACGTTGCCCTTGAACGTTGCCATATGCGCACCGGTCAGGTCCAACACGCCTTGCATCTGGTTGTTCCCACCAAGCATTGCTTTAAGCGCTGCCATATATCCGGCAGATCCCTCGGGGAACTTCTTGCCAACGGCGTCGGTAATCTCTTTGAGGGCTCCGGGTAGGTCGGTTTTCATCCTGGAAGCCACTTCGGAAGATGACAACCCCATGAGTTTGAACTCTTTTTGAGCGGAGGCAGATGGAGCATCCAGCGCCATAATCGTCATGCGAAGACTCTGCGCAGCTTGTCGTGCAGAGATACCCTCTCCCGTCATTGTCGCCATAGCACCAGCGACCTGATTGAGACCCACGCCAGATGCAGCAGCAGTTGGTAAGATCACAGAGAGAGAAGCGGTAAGATCCTGCATGTGAGTCTTGCCGTTGGCCACAGTGGCGACTAACAAGTTGGTAACATCGACAGCCTTGCTAGTTGGGATGTTATAATCGGTCATCGCAGTTGTCAGGCCATCTGCTACCGTAGCCAGGTCAGCGTTTCCAACTTTGGCACCCATCGCGGCGGCTTGTAAGACTTGGAGACCTGTTGCGCCGTGATAACCAGCAGACTCGATCATATAGAGACCATTTGTCAGAGCGGTGGTCGAGGTAGCTGTTTGTACGGACATATCAAGCAGTCCTTGCTTAATCATGCCGATATTCTTAGTGGACTCCCCAGCGCCAGTAACAAGTTGGGTGACTCCCTGCTGGAAGTCTCCGGCCATCTTAATGGAAGCAGCTCCTACACCAACGGCAATCCCAGCAACGGCTAATAGACCCGTACCTACTCCACCAAGTTGGCTTGCGAACCCAGAAAGGACGCCAGCAGCTTGGTTTCTGGCACTTAGGATAACGCTAAGGTTATATTCTCCAGCCATTTCATCTTTCTCAGGGAGCGGTTAATGCTTGCAGGCGTTGTTGACGCTCAACCTCTTCTTGTTGAGTCTTTTCAGCGTCTAGTCTTGAGAGGTAGACCAGTTGATGTTTTTCGAGGATGTCGAGAGGGACTTCAAGATAGGACAGCCAACCACCAAACACTTTAAGCATTTCTTGCTCTACAATTTCAGGAGGCACGTCGGCATTGTTTTTTACATTGCCAAGGAAGGAGTCTTTACACCGTTCATAGAAGCTAAAGGGTCAGCAAGTTTCCCCTTGTTGACGACTTTCATAACCTCTTCTGCAACTGGATCTGAATAGTAGGTAGGGAGGCGTTCGATATTGTAGCGGTTGAGTGGTTCTGGACCGTGGTCTCCAAAGAGGTTCCACTCAATAACCATGCAGTCTAGCATGGCAACTAGATCCACATCCACAGTGCCACCAGCTTGGAGAGCAGCGATCTTTCTCTGGTCTCCAACGGTCATTACACCCTTAATTTTGATGTACTCTCCAGGCTCCCAACCAGGCTTACTAGAGATAGTAATCTCGTCTGCTTTTCTAAAAGCACCCATGGTTTAATCCTTGCATTAATACGGTTATACGGTTGATATACGCGCTTTTAGCGCTGTAGAGTCTAATTTATGACTCAAGGCTTTTTGAACGTAAAATCAACCGTATAGATTGTTGAGCTTAACTTGTGAAGCTTGGATTCCAACCGGAGTTGAGCCAACTGATTTTGTAGGAGGCGCCAATGGCTGGATCGTACTCACCAATGCCAGAGAACTCACCCATAGGATACTTGTCCGTAGGTGTGGATGTCTCGACAAATTTGGTGAACTTGAATGGTATGGTGACATCGACCTCAAAGATGTTGCCCGCTCCTGTGTTCTTGCCATAGAACTTGAACACGAGGTATTGCTTGACATCCGAGCGGAACTTTTCGTACTGGACGACATCGACGAAGACGATCTTGCCATCGACAGCAACGTCATACTTTGCCCTACCCAAGACTGTGTAGACTTGCTTGTTATAGAGAGTGTGAACTGTTTCTAGTGGATACGTAATCTTGATTCCACCGTCCATCAGGTAAGCATACTGTGTCGTACCTGGAGTGCCAGATAGTGGATCAAAGTACACGTTGCACTGCCAACCAGCGACTGGTGTGTCTACTGGCTGTGCAAGCGCACTCACTCTAGACGCAGTCATGGGAGTAGTGAGTTGGCTGCCGATTGGCAACTGATCCTGTCCCATGCCCTTCATAGCGACGGAGAGTTCTTTCTTGACGTCGTACTTCAAGTCAAGTTCTGACCAAGCCACACCTGGCACAGTCCAAGAAGCTGAACCGGTGAACCACTCAAGGGTGTTCGTATAGGGTGGATTCGTAATCGATGGCAACCAAGATCTGTTCCAACCATATACGCCCGTGACCGTAACGCTACCCGATGTAAAGCCAGTCACGACAATGCCGCCAGAGCCAACGCTTGCAAACCTGTTAACAGTGTACACAGTTGGGTTAGTACCTGAGCCATAGACGGTCTCAACTAAGGCTTCTCCAGCGGCATCTGTACCAGTAATCACAAAGTTGCCGGCAACGCTCGTACCAGTTAACGCTAGTATGAGGTGCATACCAGGAGCCGTTGGTTGTGTGGTCAAAGACAGAGGAGAGCCGGACACTGCTGTAGAAGAGAGCAATGATGTTGGAGAACCAGGAGATGTCGTAATAGATGTCGAGAGCGTATTACTCAGAATGCCGTAAGGCACCCACAAGGCTGAATTCGGGTACAAAGTCGTGGTGAGTTCGACATCGACACTTTTAATGGTCTGTACCTTGTGCGTATGCCGATCACCGATGGCTCGATGTTCATCTGGTGAGTACATATCGTACTTACCGTCGATCTTTGCAATGCCTGGTGCTAATGATTTGGCTCCAGGAATGCCACCAATCTTGAATGTGCCGTTGGTCAAACCAGTTGTTGTGATGCCGGATGAGTTGATTGTACCGTACACGTTCGTGGTGACATACTCGTTCCTGGCTACCTCGTTTGACTGTAGCGTGTTATCAAAGATTGGAATCGTTGGCGAAGTCTCCGTGATGGAGTTACCATTGATGTCCGTACCAGCAATAGTAACTGTCCCGGACGCTGTGTTACCGTAGACGTACACATGGCAACGCATACCAGTAGAGCCAGTTGGTTGGTTGGTAGCTGAGAGCGTTGCCGCTACCGCTTGGAGGGTCAAGATTGGAGAGCCGTTGTTATCTACTTGCTCTCCTGGATTGATAGTAGTAGGTTCAAAAGCAAGCCCTATACTACCTAAACCTGTTGAAGGCATAGCTTATTCAGCCTCCTCTATGTGTTCTACTTGAGCTTCTACTACCTCAACAGCAGGTTCGGCATCAAGTGGTTTGCCAATGGGATAGGTTGCTATTACTCGGTTGGTGTCTTCGTCTACGACGACAGATTGTCCACCAGGCCAAAGACCACGATTAGGTCCAGGCACACCAGGGATAGCTCCAGAAAAGTACATGTGATAAGTGCGAGTATTCAAGTTAGCCTCCATCAGGCACTACGATGTTGTACATAGACCTAACCTCAACCTCAAAAGTATGGACAAGATAGTCTTGCCCTGAAACTGTGAGAAAGCCTATCCTGAACGATCCCTCCCTAACTCTGCTATCCTGCACGCCAGTGAGACCGCCCAAGTAGGCTTTTTGTTGGAAGAGAGGTACAACGACATCTCGTATAGCGGTAAGCGTGGTGATGACAGAGAGAGGAGTTACAGTAGGATCAGAGTCGTCTGCAAAGAGGACACCAGTTGCAATCCGAAAACGCTGTACGTCTTCGATCTTGCCCCCGTGAGCGAAGTGGTTGCTGTCATCTCCGACGAAGGCAATCTCACAAATGGGATCAAGTCCACGCCAATCTTTGATTGCTTCCAATGCGACTGTTTTATACCCGGCAGCATTGGTTTGCGCATTGATGAGCGACTGGATCTGCTGCATAACAGCCAGTGTGTTAGGTAATGCCATCTACCATCACCCCAATGCTTCCGCGATACTAGATCCGATTGCGCTCGTAAATCGTCCTGGTATCTCTGGTGATAACTGTGACAGTGCGCCTGCAACATAGAATTTGCCTCGATCGTTCGGATAAAACCTACCCAAAGAGTCAGTCATACCCGAAAAGCCGAACTCTCTACGTCTTGCCCATGGGATATTTGACCCAATCTCAGCGCCCGTACCGGTCATAGTGACTTCAAAGCTGCCTGCGAGTTCGCCAGTACCATTTGTGAATGCACTTGAGGCTGTACTTTGTATGGCTTGCGCAAGATCTGAACCAAAGCTCTGTACCTCTCCTCTCCATGCGGCTGCTTCTGCAAGGTGAGCGCCGAGGTTAGCAAACTTGCCGAGTAGCGCTTTGCTTTCGGAGTCAAACTCTGCGGAAAAATCTATACTCATGAGTTGTTGACTCCGACGTATTGGTTGACCACACACTCTACATGCCCATCAGGAAAAGGCTCTGGACGGCCAACGACAAGGTATTGCGCCAGTGCGCCAGTTGATGGAGAGTTGTTTGTGATATCGGTGAAGATGTCTCCACGCAGAATAGTTGTCGTTGGTGGCAAGTAGTAAATGTAGGCATCAAAGAGGTCAAATGGGTGATTGCCGTCGTAGTCTCTGGCTAGATGCGGATTCATCACATCGAGCTGCAATGTGACGTTGCTAGCAACAGAAGTGGTCCTGCGAGAGACGTTGACGCGTATAACCTGAGACATTACGCCAACCTCCTGTAAGGAGTTAGCAGTTCGTAAGCGCGAATCTGCGCTGGACTTTCTAGTGTGGTGCGACCTCTAGCATATTGCGAGATGTGACGTTTCCCCATACTCTCAACTACTGCGCCCATGGGATTGAACCTGTCGGACAAGATCTCAGATGTGAATAGTACGCAGGCTCTCTGGATGTCCGCAGGTAAGGATGTATAGGCATAACCAGCTACGTAGCTATACTGCAACCAACCCGGATCGAGTTGAGTCAAAGGAGGGAACGCTGACAGAAGTTGAGTGGTACTGCCCAGGGTACTCACGATTGGGACGTCAACCGACATCGCTCTAGAGTTGAAGACGCATTGCGTTGGGTCTAAGGTAAGCGTTGTCACCGAGTCTAGTACCAGTGCCAGAGCGCTTACGCTCTGTATCGGGAAATGCCTGGTACGGAAATGCAAGTACCCATCGCTCGTGATGTTCGCAGAGAGAGTTCGCAACGGAGACTGCTCGCTTGCGTAAGTCGTTTGCAAGAGTGCTTGCTGACAGAACGTCTCAACTCTCTGAGATGCTTGCAAAATAGCGCTGGCTAAACTCCCATTCGCGCCATCGCTACAGTAGGGTACGCCTGCGTTGTGGCTGAATTGAAGCGGTTGCACCGAGATGCGGGTAGCACCGATGGATGCTACAAAGGACACAATGGCTACTTCGCTATTTGTACCATCGAAGATGTACACCTGGTCGTAGACGTTCAGAGCCACAGTAAGGGTAGCGGTCGGGAGAGACGTTGCGCCTGTGGATACTGAGGAGCTTAGATGCCCGATGTTGCCAAGTAGGGAGGCTGTTTCTTGTCCAGAGGGTGCTCTCAGGTAGTCAAAACACGTGATGTAGGTGTTCATGTTAGCTCTTTATATGTCCGTGATCGAGAAAGGAATCGGATCATAGATCGCTGTTCCACCACTAGGAAACACTACTTTGACGAACAGATCTCCCGTAAACTTGCTAGTCACGTCACTTGAGGACGGAGTATACGTCACGACTGCGGGGTTGACTGTGACAATAGTGAATGTACCCGTCCCGGTGAAGTCCGTAGGTGGAGGTGAAACGGTTGGGTGAAAGATCATCGTAAGTGATCCGGCAGAGACGCCCGTTATGTTGTCAGCGTTACCCTCCACATTTAGAGGGATCGTCCAGGATGGATATGTTTGAGATACATACCACGGTTGGTAAGTCATTGAGTATCACCTTCTCTTGGTGGCAGGTATATTGCCATCCCGTCTAGCTACTGAGGGTAAAGCACCCGACCTACGATTTACAGATGGAAAGGTTATCGCTGGAGAGATGTAACCTGCTGTGGTGTAGTGGCTGAGTATTTGCGTTGGGGTCAGTACGTAGTTGTAGATGGCTACCTCGTCTAGCGTGACGAGACTATAACTACCAGTAAAGTCAAAGAGAGCGCTAACCTCAAGAGGGGCTGTTGTACTCAATGTGGCAGCAAGGCAATCCACATAGAAGATGGTCGTGGTACCTATACTCGTGACTACCACGTATTGCCAAATGCTGCTTGTTGGTAACAACGCCCAGTACTCTAAACTAAAGGCAGAGAATGTCGTGTAGTTGAGCGTATAGGGTACACGCAATGTGCCCCCCGACAGAAATTGGATAGCAGCATCGCCGGAGGTTGTGATAGCTCCCACTTGATTATATGCGGAGACTCCCGAAAGAGTACCGCTATAACCATTTCCGCTACTATCGTTTGCTATCGTTCCAGAGGCTTCTTCTAGCCTATAGTACGCCATAGGCGTGGCTTGTAAGATGAGTTGTGAATATGCTCCAACAACTCCAAGGCCAGCTTGATAATGCGCCACTACACGCGTTGGAGTAAGGACGGCGTTGTAGATGGCTACCTCGTCGATGCTACCCTTAAATGTGTCGTGCAAAGAGCCGGTGACACTGGCTATGGATATCGTAGCACCGGTGAGCGATAGGCTTTGGCTGGTAGAGACTACTTGTACGCCGTCTACATAAAGGAGCATCGTAGACCCATTATAGGTTCCAACAAAGTGATGCCATGTATTCGTAGATAACACGCTAGATGCGCTATGATTGCCTCCGCTTGTACCGACCTGCGCATGTCCGGTATTATCTAGACCAATAAAGCCACAGGCTAGACTGGTGAACGTGCCTATGCAAACAGCCACTGACAGGAAACTGTTTGAAGAGGGATAGTTGATCCAGGCTTCTATAGACCAAGTGGCACTTCCTGTTGGGAGGCTAGTGACTGTTGCAGTCACCTCTCCACTGTTATTGAATGTATACGCGGTATCGCTGTCTCCAACGATCGCACCCGCAACGCCTTGAATCGTGCCTGATCCAGAGAGTGTGCCGGTGTAACCATTCCCACTGTAGTCAGTCACAGAGGTGCCCGAAGACTCGTCAAGCCTATAGTAAGCGATGGGAGTGTCCGCTAAAACCGTTGTGGAGTATGTAGACATTTGCTAGTCTCCGAACCACTTCCACGTGGGTGCAGATGAGTAAGTCAGAGTGATCGTTTGTCCGGCAGGTACTCTAAAGGCGCCAGAGGTCAATCCTGTAGATACTCCTCCGATGGCGATTACAGTGACCGTTCCACCAGAGACAATCACCATACAATCTACTCCAAAACTGTTCGTGTATGCGGTAGTAGATGCAGGGATGGCCGGAGCAGTAATAGATCCTACGGGGTTGTAGCCAGTGTTATGGTGTATCTTGTTTGTACTTCCAGCGTTCTGAGAGATAACCCCACTGGCGCCAGCTCGGAACCAATTATCTGCAATCATGTTGCCCGTATAAGGTCCGCCTGACTCAAGAATGTCATACGTAAAGTGACCGCTCGACTGGTCGTCATTGTCAAAAGAGTTACCTACAATAACATTGTTGCTATTTTGCAACGTAACCATTTCAACAGCCTGCCCATTATTCGCATGATCGATGTTATTCCCGATAATCAGGTTTCGTGTGCCTTGAATCACGAGAGCTTGATATGGAGGGGAGTCCCAATGGTTCCCGATCAGGCGTTGCAGAGTGTTTTGTAATAGAACCGACGCACGGACGTCAGCAAAGTTGTGTCCAAACGTGTTATCGGTGACCATGTTTGAACCGGTGTTTAGCCACATGTTGTAGCCATCTGTGCTTTGAGACCCGTATTGTGGCTGGAGGGCAGCACAGTTGCCAGATCCTGTTACCAGGGAGTTGTTGGTGATAAAGTTGACCTCGAAACCGCTCCCGGTACGGATACCAGCAACTCCATTTTCTAGCCGGCAGTAACTGATATGCGCCCGGTATCCACTTGTTGTACTACCTTCGAGTAAGATACACCAGTTCGGTATGTTGGTCATCCTCACGTGATGGATAACCGGTGAGAACGCTCCCCAAAAGTGAATGCCATTTCCCTGACCAGCAGTTGTGCCCGACATGTTAGACCCATCGATTTTCAAGTCTTGAATTACCAGGCCCTCGACATCATTTGGAGCATTTACGGAGGGCAGCACTTGTCCTATCACATCGAAGTTTGCACCAGAGGCCGGTTTGATAACTGTACCCCAACCAGCTCCAGCCAGAGTTACGTTGTTCTGGTTCAGGAGGAGTATCCCGCTTGTCTTGTATGTTCCATCTGGCAGGAAGACGACGCCACCACCAGCATTTCCTGCGGCAGTTATCGCTGCATTGATTGCCGCAGTGTCATCGGTTGATCCATTTCCTGTTGCCCCGTATTGCAAGACATTATAGTAAATGGATGGTACTAGATTGATAAAACCCACGGTATCTCTCCCTTTAGTATGCGGAGATTGTAGTTGTGCTCATAGGATGTATGACGCTCCTATGCTGTACGTAGCGCTATTGGCGTTGCCTACGGTTACGACGACTTGATACGTTCGAGGTAGAGGATAGCTCACCGCAACGTTCGTAGCTGGAGTGACTCCTGGATAGACTGTGTAAAAGTTCGTACTAACCCCAGTAATCGCGGCGCTAGTCAATAGAGTTTGGTACTTACCGGACACTGGATCTTTGGCGTTAATCGTGACGACATTCGACGGAGCGGAACCTGGTACGACCGTAGTATCTACGCAGATGACAACTCCTCGCGCATTGTAGTTGGTTTGGTCCGCAACTGTCTGAGTAGTCGTGCGCGCCGCACTCGCTAGTAGAGTAATGTTATCGAGATTGCCTCTAAAGCGGTCCGTTGTTGAACCGTTGTAGGTGCTATTGTTCACCATGGCAACAATTGCGGCGTTGTTGCCATCTCCGGTCGCAGGCCCCCAAGGGTAGACTAACTTGTCGCCGTTGTTGTAAAGACCCAAGGCAACAATGCCAATTCCATTGTTGAGCAATCCACCTGTGGCAGACGGGTCTCCAAAACTATCAAACGCCGCGGTGGTATTACCTGCCTGCACGACGGCATTTTGCAGCGGAATCGACGTTGCGGATGCGCTTGGAGTGAAACTAGACGAGACGAAGACCCACTCCGCAGTAGCTCCTGACAGTCGAATAGGCTGTAATGGTTGCAGTACTTTTGGTGCAACGGAAAAGGTTAAAGACGTGTCGCCACCCGTGGTGGATGTTATCGTCCCGGTATTTTTGAACTTACCTTGTAAGGCGACTCCTCGGCTAAAAAGCGGCCCATGAGGAAGCCCTGTATTATCTGGAGGCCCACCAGTAAGGTAGGAGTACTTTTCAACGCCCGTACCACTAATGAGAGGCGTCAGAGTTTCCTTTGTTGGTGTATTTGTCACGAGGGAGCTAAGAGAGGTATTTCCGGTGGTTTGGTTAGCAGCAGTAGCGACGCCGGTAGTATTTGTAGCTATTGTGGCCAGGTTGCCGCCAGCCTCTAATGCTAGCAGGGACGTATTCAGGTTGGTACCCGCATTAGCAGTAACGCTGCCGATATTGTTAGAGCCTGCTGGAATGGAAGACAGCAAGCCGATATCTGCTACTCCTGTACTCGATCGTAATGTCACTACGACACTCTCACCACCATTGAGCACAGAGCATCTAATGCGGATTTTATTGGCTCCAGCAGCGTTGCCGGTGATCTCCAAAGGACCAGGACCAACTACTGACTGTACAGTTGTGTTTGCGAGAGCGCCACCTACTTTGAATCCCATTGCAACCCAGTTGGTACCGTCTACGGTCCTGTCTGCAACAATGGTTGTCGCGCTTGTGAATCCTGCGCCAGCTACGAGAGAAGCTCTCCAGGCACTTTGTCCTTGACCGACACTGAGTACAAGAGTTGCATTAGCAACTGGTGTACCCTCAGTTGGCTGTGCTGCGCTGAGTGTCCCAGAGGTGGTAAGGTCTTTCTGCTCAACGGGCATGTTACCGTCTGAGGAGTTAACTGTCTGCCCGTTGATCTGCGAGATGTTCGTTGCCTGGCCGTCTGTAGGTGAAAGTGGTGCGCCAGTTACGGGATCTACGGAGAATGTCGGTGTTGCAGTTTGGTTAACAGGAGGGGCTGGATACTGAGCTGTCATTAGGCACCTCCGAGGAGGATATCAGGTAAGTCTTGGTTGAAGACTATTTCTCGGATGAAACTGGTGTGAATGAACCTGTGAGAGCCAGCGCCTTGCAGCAACCCAGTGCTAACTGCCTGTACCTTAACTTTGATAAACCCATCAGTAACCTTTGGGTTTATCAAAGAGACAAGGATACTACGCGGAAGATCTACTTGGTAGACGTTGTCATTGTCCAGGACGAGACTTACTTGGTAAATCTCGTCCTGCTCAACGCCTTTGATAGTCTTCTTTTGTAGGTCAGACACGTTGACTGGTGCTGGAGGGAGCTTTGTTGGCGTTTGAGTCATGCTACTCTCCTAAGCGCCTAGAAGATCGACGGTGGAGTAATACCATGGATGAGTCCCCACCCACCTTGGTATTGGTTCACAAGCACTTCGTCAACTAGGTAAGCCCAACCCCATTGCTGTGGATTGGCGATAGACGGTGGGTAGTCGATGTACGTGTAATCCTGGTTCAGCATGACTCTGAATGGCGGATCTTGCACTCCAGATGGCAGCGGGAACGGAACCGTCCAAGAGCCAGCCATCATAGTGCCTTGTGCCATGTATGGAAGCACCACAACTTCGACATACTTCTGTGTGACAGGGTTGAGGATAGAGCCAACTGCCTGACCGAAGGCCAACTTGTCTACGTTGCCCTTCGTTGGAGAGGTCACCACTCGGAAGTTGGAAGCGTTGCCAATCAACTGTGCAAGTGTCTCTCCTTCGATTGGAGACACGAACAGGTAATCAGGATTCGCTCTTGCCTGCGAGTACATCAGTCGGAAGAGCTTGAAGAGATCAGAAAGCTGGAACTGTCCATTAGATGCACCCGGCTGAATGATGACGCTACTCATGCCTTGCTCGCCTACCGAAGGCGCAGTTAGAGCATTCGGGTTAGCATAGCAGAGAGCGATCGCGCCATTGAACTGGTTCGTAGTCGTGGTTGCACCATTCGATGCAGGAGGATTCGCACCGGAGGTTGGTTTAGTCGTGAGCAACGCAGTGACGGAAGTGTTGCCAATCGGATCACCAGGCTGCGCAGGTAAGCCAGACGGTGTGAAATCTCCAGCGACACAGATGAACATGCTGCCGTTTGCTGGCTGAGTACTACCAGTACCGACATAGACGTTATAGCCTGTGGCCTGGTTCACCTGAGACTGGAATGTGATCGAGATCGAACCTGCGGAAGTTGATGGCAGCGAGATGCTAGCAGCGGTTGACGGTAGAGTCTCTCCAGCAGCAGTTGTAGCAGTCACCTGAATCCAGTAGGTCGTAGGAGAACCAACAAGGCTACCACCAGTAGTTGAGGCAGTCAGGTATGGCGTAGGTGGTGTGTGCAACGCTGTAGCAGCATTGATGAGCCAGTTCTCTTCTTGCAGTTTAAGCGAGTAGAGAGTATCCAACTTTGCACGTGCCTGCAAGTCGCCTTCCAACGCGCGAGATCTCCACTGCGCCTGGAACGTTTCTGTCTGCGGCTGCCAGATGGTCTGGTAGGTAGACTGATACGACTGGATGTTATACACAAATGGGTTCATCGAAGTCTGACCATCTGTAGAACCACCCCAACCAGTCTGTCCGAACGGTCCAGAGTTGGTTGAGTTGTAATAGAACAGGGAGAGGACTGACTTCCAGTGTTCAATGTCCGTACCTTTTCCTACGACGCGAGGAATCATATTCGCAAACGGTGTCTCAGTAGGGAAGATACGAATCGATGGTGTCTCAAGGACGTAAGGTGTGAAGCCTGTCGAGGTTGAGATACCACGATTGATTGCATCTTGAGTATTCGCGACGGTATCTTGGACCAACTCGCTCAGAGGTCCTCTCAAGATTTGCTCGTGGCTGATGGTGTTGAAATTGCGTACAGTATCCGGACTCTGTAGCATTGTACCCGGTGCATGATTGCGAAGGGTCATCTGCTCAGCCGGAATACCGAACATCTTCGGTTTCATGACGGCATCTGGCTTATTTTTAGATGCCATCTCGTCTTCTAACTGTTTAAGACGCTTCTCGAAGTCGTCTGACATTGTTTATCTCCCTCCGTTAGCGATTTTTTCGACTAACAGGTTGGCGTCGAGTATTGCTTGTCGGTCCTTGAGTATGCCCTGGCGTTGGAGTAACTCAACGAAGGGTGCATACTGGGCAGCAATCTGCGACGGTTGTAGTTGTTGCGGTTGTGAGTATGCACCTGCAGAATTGACAACCGGACCACCTGACATCGGTCTCTTTGCGTAACTCTCAGTTGTCGCTTTTACCTCACTCAAAAGTGAGCGTACTTCCGACAGCGTAGCGTCTAGCTTATCGACACGTCTGGTAATCTCAGCGTCTACTGAGTGCTGGGAGAGGGTAGCGGCAATGGCTTGCAAGCGCTTCATTGGAGCATTTAAGCTATCTCCAACGGTCTTCTCTGCCGCGCGTATGAGATCTGGAAGGATAGCATTCAGGATATCGTCATGGGAGGTTGCACTAGCGGGCTTGCCCACGCGAGTCTCAGTAGCTTGTTCGACTTCCTCTTCTAGCACATCGGTCGTTTCGTACTGATCCTCGATGCCTCCAGCCCTAACAATTTGAATATTGCAATCTGGATTGGCGGGATTGTCTACAAGACTCAACTCAACGAGTTTATAGCGAGTCAGTACTGGTATTTCCTCACCATCAATAGTCCGCTTCTCCCACTTGCCGTTCTTTGCACCAATTGATGCACCCACTAGCGTAGGAGGCTCTTCAATAAGTTTCTGCCACGTATCTTCTGCCCCACGAGAGATGTGTAGAGTCACATCGATAGCGCGTTGCTCCTCTACTGTGTGCCATTCAAGCGCTCTACCAACAGCTTTGGGTTGGTGCATCTCTCGAATGTTCCCTTTCCACTCTGCAAAAGCCGCTTTGCTCCCATCGAAGTCAAACACTGTACCGTAGCTGTCGAGTGCCTCAGAAGTTGCTCTCACAACTACTTCGCGTTTGTTTTTATCGATGCGCACAATTGGTGCGTAGAAGGTGAGTTCAGATGGCATCGTCCGAATGATGTCTGGTGTGGTGACTCTTGGCATCGTTGAGGCTGGATGCTTGTGCATATGAGTGTTGTCACCATCGTGAGTATGGTCGTGGTGGTGTAACTCTCCGTTGCCATCCGAATGATGGTGAGTATGAGAACCGGTCATCGGTACATGATTACCATGTTGATCGACACCATCCGGTTGTGTCATACCATCGATGATGGCATGTCGAACGATGTCGGCGTTGTCAGATAATTCCATATTGTGATCCTCTGCCCATTTCTTAGCAGTATCAGGAAGTGCATTGGTGAGACCATTATCAGAAGCCCATTTCACGATGTTTCGACGCACTTGATCTGGATCGTCTGCTTGACCTGCAAGACCCCAGGCATCTCCAACGTCGGATGAATCTTTGAGGGGATATGACTGATGTGGTCCAGCAAAGTAACCACCGGCTTTTACATGGGCGTCTCTAGAAGCTTGTGTGCTCCAATCAGCCATTCGTCTAAACTCCTAATTGCGACCCATGCCACGAACTAAATACTGCACGAACTTCATCAGGAGTTTCACAGCGCTGGAGTTGCGTTGACATCGCAGTTAGTACGGGAGTGGGTATAATAGTAGATTGGAATGCTCGTATTGGCTTGCCGTTCCGAATATCTTTGAGAACGCATTCTCTCCACCTACGGTATTCTGCGCGAGACGTTTTTTGATCAGGTTCGTCTTCGTCTTGAGGCCCGTCTGCTGGTTGTGACCCGTCAGCGGGTTTAGCTCCGGGTTGTACAGGTGGAGTAGTCAAGCTAGTAATTTGCGATTGTACTTGTGCCTGTCGCAGTTGATCGTTGGCCAGGTCGGAGACGACGAATGGACCTGACGGCATCATGATGAACGGCGGCACATTCATATCGTCGTAGACTGGTAACTTCAATGCTTGCGCAGCTTGTGTTGGAGACTGAATACCAGCTTGTACCAGGGCGACGTAGGTAGATGCCTTCGTCTGGAAGTCCTCTACCTCCTCGAATCCATGGAAGCAAACTCGGAATCTCGTCTCGTTGAAGTATTTGCGAAGGATATGCGTAAAGAGGTCTTCGTATCGAGACATCAAAGGCTGCATCGTGCGACGGTAGACGACGTTCTCTTGAGACTCACCACTTGCCCTATTCACATCTTCCACAAAGCCCAGCTCGGCCATCGTTAGACCAAACGCGGATGCCGTAATGTTCATCAAGACGGTATCGAACAGCGTGTTGACTGCTGGATCGTCTGTCGGTAGGTAGACAAAACCCTTTGGCAAGACCTTTAACCGCGCGCGAGCCATATCGTTGCCAGCCATCAAAGCATTGAGATTGACTTCAAACTCTTCTAGCTGGTCTTGTGTCCACGGCGAGTCAGATGGTACCTGGATCATGCCTGCTGGCACAGTGCCTTCTGTGAAACGTAGAAGATCTTTCGACTGTTTGCGCAACGCTTGATTGACGCGCAGCATGATTTTTTCTACGCGTGGTGTACCGTACAACTGGTTGACCGCAGAGGTCTCTTTCATGTAGACGAGTTCGTCAGCACTCAGCCAGGCAACGGGTACACCTCTATAGAGGTATTGCGCATACGCGGGAAATGGTGGCTCTGGTCTACGACCGCGATCATCAATCAACGGTTTGATAGTCGCACCGTCAAGTATTTCGAGGGAATGCAACGTACCATCGTTGGCAAGGTGTGGATAGATAGCTAACGCGTCTACCTCTAACTGCTCTTTAACTGCCTGCCTAATCCAATCACGGAAGCTTAAACCGTTCTCTCGATCTGGATAGGCAAAGAAGTCCTCGTAGAAGGCAATGTCTTTGGCGTAGACAGATTGATCCTGGTTATCCTCAACCAGTGACGGAATGGGTTCCACGCGGATCTTGAGACGGCCAACATAGTCCAACCACACCTGCTCGCAAATTTGAATGCCATCATAGATCTTGGCAACAGAACGTAAATCCGCGAATGAATACTCGCTATCCCCTCTTGGGACTGTCGAGATATTGTCTCCAACGGGAAACGACCATTGACGTGGTCCAGTAGGCGGTGTAATTCCTGGGATCGGTAAGAGCGGAACGCCAGGAGAGTAGAGTGGTGTCGCTGTATTTGGATCTTGAGGAGCTAACGCGTGATACATCAAGTCCATGATAGACTGATCTGCTGGTACGAAGTTTGCTGATGGCGAACCAGGAGCACCACGTTGCTGCATCAAGAACTGGAGAATTTGTGCTTCTCGGTTTGGTGACCCACCAAGTCGGGTGCTATCGAATCTGGATGGTCGAAGTGGTGTACTATCAGGCATCTGTGGTGGGTTAGCACTTTTGGGTTTAACGACTTGCCCTTCGTTGACTTTGGCTCTACTCAATTCCTCACGTACTATCATCCGAAGGTCCTGCTTACCTGAACGCCGGTTGCGCTTGTTCATGCTGTTTTCTCACCTCCAGTCTGCTACGTAGTGAAGAGAGATGCTCATCGATGTCATCCTCGAATAACCGAGACATCACGCCGTTGAATGCATCTACTTGGTCTTTGTGGACTCCCTTTGTCGGGAAAGCGACGAGTTCATTCAGGAAGGCATCATTCCAATGTGCTCTTAGCAGAGAGACATTACCGCCTTCGCATTGTGAGGAGACGGGTTTAGAACGCTCGACTTTGTTGATCGTAGACTTGATACCCCTAAACGTATACCCTAACAGCACATTGCGTCTGTAATGATCGATTGTATTGACTCCTCCGCTACCGGGCTCTCGTTCCATATACACGCTAACTTCTTTGCCATCTTCTTCGGCCTTCTGTGCAATTAACGCTTCGACTTGACGAGGAGACCCTCTGAGACGCGACACATCCAAGACTACGAAGTGGTTGTCTTTCGTCTTGCCGACTAACACACCTGCCGTGTAGTCTGGGTCATTGTCGCCAACTTGCTCAGTTGCAGCCAGATCCCACCAACGAGCTTTTCTGGTGAATACGACATCTGTCACGTCGCCTAGCTTTTTGAACCATTCTCGCTTGTAGATGATGCCGGAAGGTCTGACTGTCCAGTCACCATAGAGGAGGCGACGTTGTTCGACTTCATCGAGCGCTTTGAGATTTTTAAGATAATTGGGATCTGCCTCAAGGAGCGTAGGATTGTCATAGATAGACGCTGCAATGAACGTAACAGATTTGGCATCAGGATGTCTCTCACCTTTCGGTAACCAGTAGATTGAACCATGCTCTCGAATGAACCACCGGATCTCACCGCTAACAGCTCTCTCACCGTCATAGGTCTCATCTACCCAGGGAGCAAGAAATGACTTGACCCAGGAATCAGCATCGGGATTCGTTGTCGCTCTCACGTATGGGCGCACACCGCACGTAGAGCGGTTTCGTGAGAGCATATAGAAGAATTGGGTTTCAGTGAAATGCGTTAACTCGTCGAAGATAATCAGTGGAACCTGCGACCCTTGCCACTTGAGCACATCGTCGGGATGATCGAGATAAGAAAAACGAATCGACGTGTGATACTTCTCCCAGGTCCACTTGAGATCAGAAAAGCGAGGTACACCACCCAATAGAGGATAAACTTGCAACGAGGTAGACCAGAGACCACCTTCTTGTGTGATCTGCGGAAATGATTGACGAAAGGCGACAGCCTGGAAACCCTTAACCGGTGTCAACGCAGCATAGCGAGCTGCCTCTAGGATGACCCCATACGATTTGCCACTTCCAGCGGAACCACCATAGACGCAGATCTCCGCAGGAGTAGAGAGGAACTGCTCTTGAGGTCCTCTGTGAGGCTTAATCGTTACTGTTGGCATCTTCTATGGTTGGGATGAATACGTGGACTTGTAACTGTTGGGAATCTACTTGACCGGAGAGTTCAACTGCTTGCTTGACTTGACGGCCACCTGTCTCTTTGGCAATACCCTCTGCTGTCTGGTTCAGTACTTCTACAAGGCGGGGTGAGACTTTTGGTGTGGACATGATTTCTTGATAGGTTTTCTCTGCGACGGCGTTCAGATGCTCTACGCGATAGATCACATTGGCCCATGGGATATGCTCTAACAGAGCGGAGAGTTCAACTGGATCTGGAACTGGAGGTAATTCTACTTCGCCACGTTTGATAGACTCGCGTAACAGGGCACGTTCGCGTATCTTCTGTTTGGCTTCATCCGAATGTTGAATAACATGCATTATCTTATAATTAAAGTAAGAGTTTGCAAACACTCTTCCCACTTGGCCTACAAGTCTTGCTTAGACGACTGCTTGTAGGCCAATTTTCGAGGAGGTAACGAAGGACAGTAGTATGAGAGAACGGTAGGCGCGGTACTGGCTCTCAACAGCCCGCTCTCCTACCTGGTGAGACAGGTTGGACTCGAACCAACAATGCCAACGGCGGGTGATTTACAGTCACCTGAGCTACCAATTGCTCTCACTGCCTCTTGAGTATAAAAAATAGACGGTACCATAGCTTTGTGAAGCCTGTACGCGTCTAGTCTTTTTATGCAGTATCTACTCATTTTTATTATATAATAGCTGTCAGTCTAAAATCAATGGTAAAGCTCGGCAATTTTTATTGTGAGGCGAAACTGCTGAAAACTGCTGGGCTTTTCACTTATATCAATGACAGGTTCTACAATATAATACATCTAGACGGTACGTTTGTTTGAAACATACCTTTTTTCATGCCTTCAAAGGAGTCTTCACGAATGCATACTCTCTACTCTCTCCAGGCTGAACTCGCTAACTTTTACACCAACTTACGCGAACTGATAGACTTACGCGCGGACGCAGTCGCGTCCATTATGTGCCGACCTGATAGTGACATCCCGTACGTGAGCCAAGGCAAAAATCAATCAAGCCCAGTCGAGCGGATTGTTATCATGCTCGTTGACGATGGCGGCGTTAAACATCTCCAGGAGATGGTTGACGCGTGTACAGCTCTCTATCAAGAGGTACCTCGTGCCTGGCAAGAATTGCTCAAAAACGTGTGGCGAGACAAGCATCACGACGACCTACCAGAGGAACTCCTTAGAAAATACGAGTCCCTACGCTATCCGCTTGTAGAGCGAGAACCAGCTTGCGAAGCCGCTTGAGTGCTTACAATCTCCCTACGAGTGTAGTATAATTACAATAGAAGATGTAATATACTACAAGGGAGGTATCTCGTGTATTGCATGGCTGCAACCTTTGAGAACAAGGCGGCATCAGGTCGGGCATACAAAGCTCTACGGACTATTGCGTTAGCACATGAACGGCTGGATATCTCAATCTACCGTTACTTACACATCCGGCTCAAGAAGTGGTGCGTCACGCTGATCGGCAACCGACCTTCTGAGCGCTTCCAACGCCAATTTGAGCACATCCTCTCCACAGGCACGATTGTCCACTTAACTGACACCGAGATTGGCAAGCTCCTGGAACGACGTTTTACCAATCAAGTTCAAGGTGGTGGCTTCGCCGAGTACCACTATGATCCCGGAGAGGTGATCTAATGAGCAAAATCTACTGTGCAGGTCGTGTAGCACGAGGCATTGACTGGAGAGATAGCCTCAAGCCATTCTGGCAGACGCATACCTACATGGGTCCAGATCTGATGCGTCTATCGACCACGGGACCGATTCTGCATCGGATGTGCCTGGATGCACTTGTGCGCTCAGAGATTATCTTCATCTGGCTGGATAGCGAGCAGGCGTATGGCACACTTGTCGAGATCGGGTTCGCTCACGCGAAAAAGAAACGCATCTGGATCGCAGGCCCGGCATACTACGACGAATGCTGGTTCGCCTACGAATGCGCAACCCTGAGACTCATCGATCCAGCAATGACGCCTTTCAGCGCACTCGACTACCTCTTAGGCATCCACGAACACGCAAATGGAACAAATGACCCAAAAGGCCCTTGACAGTCAAAATGCCTTCAGATAGACTCTTTCTGTAGTTAAGTAACACCCAACTGTAGAAAGAGAGACAAGCGAAATGGCCATCTGTAGTCGGCAAGAGATGTCAAGCAGACATGCGCATCTGGACTGACAACTCCGGCCACAAGAAGATCCGCGTGACCAGATACCACCCGATCAGCTAGCTGCTAGCGTCCCAGGAGCGGAGGATTCTGCCCTCGAATAGAAGAATTTGTCAAAAAGAAAGGGAAATAGTAAGTACGTTGGCGCAGTAGGTGTCAAGATAGTTCAATAGGGGTGCCGAGGTCGACCGCATCTCGCTTCTTTTACAGGGAGCGTATACGCTTTATACCCTTTTTCCAGAAAAAGCTAAAGATATATAAAAAAAAAAAAAACAATTTCTGAAAAAAAATTTCTGAAAAAATTTCTGAAAAAATTTCTGAAAAAAATTCTGAAAAATTTCTGGAAAATTTTATGAAACATTGCGGAA
>Ga0207692_10000047_pt1 | contig 36334 bp, 22 predicted proteins | sample LARL52metaG_FD_184345 | JGI IMG/M metagenome (GOLD analysis project Ga0207692, IMG submission 184345) | Corn, switchgrass and miscanthus rhizosphere microbial communities from Kellogg Biological Station, Michigan, USA - LAR L5-2 metaG... | ecosystem: Host-associated > Plants > Roots >...
GCCGGATGCGCAGTTGACGGCGATGGTTGATGGGTTGATTCCGACGTTGACGCGTGTCAAGTCTGATGTTGAGTCAATGTTGACTGCACTCAGTCAAGTACATGTTGACGGAATCAATGTTGACTGGATGCGGTTCTACGAGGGCGGCAAGCGGATCGAGCTGCCCACCTACCCGTTCAACCGGCAGCGGTACTGGCCGGCGAGCGCCGGGCGGCCGTCGGACGCGTCCGGGCTGGGTCTGGTCGGCGTGGCGCACCCGCTGCTCGGGGCCGCGGTGGAGCTGGCCGAGGGCGAAGGCGTCGTGTTCACCAGCCGGCTGTCGCTGAGCACGCACCCGTGGCTCGCGGACCACGTGATCATGGGGCGCACGCTGGTGCCGGCCGCCGTGCTGATCGAGCTCGCGCTGCGGGCCGCGGACGAGGTCGGGCTCGACCGGGTCGACGACCTCACGCTGGCCGCGCCGCTCGTGCTGCCCGAGCGCGGGGCCGTGCAGGTGCAGCTGAAGGTCGGCGCGGACACCGGCGGCCGCCGGCAGTACGCGATCCACTCGCGGCCTGAGGACGCCCCGGACTCGCCGTGGACGCAGCACGCGACAGGGTTCCTCGCCGGCGGCACCACGAGCAGCCACTTCGAGACCGCGGTGTGGCCGCCTGCCGGGGCCGTCGCGATGGACCACGAGGAGTGCTACGAGCGGTTCGCGACCGTCGGCTTCGCTTACGGGCACGCGTTCCGCAACCTCAAGGCCGCATGGCGCGCGGGCAACGAGATCTACGCCGAGCTCGCGCTGCCCGAGGACGTCGACGGCACGCGGTACGGGCTGCACCCGGCGTTGCTCGACTCGGCGCTGCACGCGGCGTTGCTGGACGAGACGCTCGACGCGGGGCTGCCGTTCTCGTGGGAGGGCGTGTCGCTGCACGCCACCGGAGCCGGCGAGCTGCGCGTCAAACTCACCCGCGACGAGGGCGGCATGCGCAGGACGATCGCGCTGGCCGACGAAACGGGTGCGCCGGTCGCCACGGTCGAGGCCGTGGTCGTACGGGCGGTCAACGCCGACCAGCTCGGCCAGGCAGCGCAGAGCGAGCTGTTCGGGCTCGAGTGGGTGCCGGTCACCCAGGACGATGTAGCGGCGCCCGAGTCGGTCGCGGTGATCGGACCGGACGTCCTCGGCCTCGGGTTCCCGGTGGTCGGCCGCATCGCGGACACCGACGCCGGACTGGTGCTCGTGCCGATCACCGGCACCGAGGACGTGCTCGGCAGCACGCACGCCAACACCGGCCGTGCGCTGGAACTCGTGCAGGAGTGGATCAGCAGCGGCAGGAACGGCAGGCTCACGTTCGTCACGCGCGGCGCGACCACCGGCGAGGACCTCGGTGCCGCGGCGGTGTGGGGGCTGGTGCGCTCGGCGCAGTCGGAGCACCCCGGGCGGTTCGGGCTGATCGACCTGTGCGGCACCACCCTCTCCACCGCGATGGTCTCGGTGGCGTTCGGGGTCGACGAGCCGCAGCTGGTCGTCCGCGACGGTCAGGTGCTGGCCGGACGGCTCGCCCGCGTCACGGGAGAACAGGAAGTCCGGTGGGAGGGCAAGGTTCTCGTCACCGGCGGCACCGGCGGGCTGGGCGCGGTCGTCGCGAAGCACCTCGTCGAGACGCACGGTGTCCGGGAGCTGCTGCTCGTCAGCCGCCGCGGTCAAGCCGACACGGCCGAGCTGGAAGCGTTGGGGGCACAGGTCACCGTCGCCGCGTGTGACGTGACCGATCGAAAAGCAGTCGCGGAACTCCTTGCGCAGCACGAGATTCGCGGCGTCGTGCACGCGGCCGGTGTGCTGGACGACGGCGTGATCGAGTCGATGACGCCCGAGCGCGTCACGAACGTGGTGAAGCCCAAGGCAGACGCCGCGTGGCACCTGCACGAGCTCACGAGTGACCTGACGGCGTTCGTCGTCTTCTCCTCGGCGGCCGGGGTGTTCGGCAACGCCGGTCAGGCGAACTACGCGGCGGGCAACGCGTTCCTCGACGCCCTCGCCGCGCACCGCAAGGCGAACGGCCTGCCCGCCGCGTCGCTGGCGTGGGGTGTGTGGTCCGAGGTCAGCGGCATGACCGGCGAGCTGACCGAGGCCGAGGCCGCGCGCATGACCGCCGCCGGCATGCCGCCGATCACGCTGCGGCAGGGCCTGGAGCTGTTCAACGCGGCCGTGGCGAGCGGGGCGGCGCTGACCGTTCCGGTGCGGCTCGACCTCGCGACGCTGCGGGCACGCGGTGCGGTGGCACCGTTGCTGCAGGGGCTGATCCGGGTCAGGGCGCGGCGTACGGCGGCGGCTGGATCGGCGACGGCGTCCGGGCTCGTGCAGAAGCTCGGCGCGATGGACGTCGCCGACCGGCGTGCGGCGCTCGTGGACCTGGTGCGCACGCAGGTCTCGTCGGTGCTCGGCCACTCGTCGATCGACGCGGTGGACGCGGCACGGGCGTTCCAGGACCTCGGGTTCGACTCGCTGACCGCCGTCGAGCTGCGCAACCAGCTGGCCGAGGCGACCGGGCTGCGGCTGCCGGCGACGCTGGTCTTCGACTACCCGACCGCGCTCGCGCTGGCCGACCACCTGCACACCGAGCTGTTCGGGTCCGCGGACGCGCTCGACGCGCTGCCCGTGCTGCAGTCCACTTCGGACGACCCGATCGTGATCGTCGGCATGGCCTGCCGGTTCCCCGGCGGTGTCACGTCACCGGAGTCGTTGTGGGACCTGGTGGTCTCGGGCACGGACGCGATCACGCCGTTCCCGGACAACCGCGGCTGGGACCTCGACACCCTGTTCCACCCGGACCCCGACCACCTGGGCACGTCCTACGCGCGCGCCGGCGGCTTCCTGCACGACGCGGACCAGTTCGACCCGGCGTTCTTCGGCATGTCGCCGCGGGAGGCGCTCGGCACGGACGGCCAGCAGCGCATCCTGCTGGAGACCACCTGGGAGGCGCTGGAGCGGGCCGGTATCGACCCGACCTCGCTGCGCGGCTCGCGGACCGGTGTGTTCGCCGGCGTCATGTACAACGACTACGCGCAGATCGTCGAAGCCGACTCCGAGGGGCACCAGGGCGCCGGAACGTCACCCAGCGTCGTCTCGGGCCGCGTTTCCTACACCTTCGGGTTCGAGGGGCCGTCGGTGTCGATCGACACCGCGTGCTCGTCGTCGCTGGTCGCGATGCACCTCGCGGCCCAGTCGCTGCGGGCGGGTGAGTGCTCGCTGGCACTGGCCGGTGGCGTGACCGTGATGTCGACGCCGGGCGCGTTCGTCGGGTTCTCCCGGCAACGCGGGCTGTCGGAAGACGGGCGCTGCAAGGCGTTCTCGGACTCCGCGGACGGCGTCGGCTGGTCCGAGGGCGTCGGTCTGCTCGTGCTGGAACGGCTTTCGGACGCCCGCCGCAACGGTCACACCGTGCTCGCCGTCATGCGCGGCTCGGCGATCAACCAGGACGGCGCCTCGAACGGTCTGACGGCGCCCAACGGGCCGTCGCAGCAAAGGGTGATCCGGCAAGCACTTGCGTCGGCCGGTCTGTCCACTTCGGACGTGGAGGCGGTCGAGGCGCACGGCACCGGCACGACGCTGGGCGACCCGATCGAGGCGCAGGCGCTGCTCGCGACCTACGGGCAGGACCGCTCGGTGCCGCTGCTGCTGGGCGGCATCAAGTCGAACATCGGCCACACGCAGGCCGCCGCCGGTGTCGCCGGTGTGATCAAGATGGTGCACGCGATGCGGCACGGCATCGTGCCGCCGACCCTGCACATCACCGAGCCGTCCACTCACGTCGACTGGACCGAGGGCGCGGTCGAGCTGGTCACCGAGCCCACGCCGTGGCCGGAGGTGTCGCGGCCGCGCCGGGCGGGCGTCTCGTCGTTCGGTTTCTCCGGCACGAACGCGCACGTGATCTTGGAGGCGCCGTCGGGGATCCCCCCGATTTCCAGCGTACTCGCCGAAAACGCTGGTCAGGGTGCCGCTGCGGATTCTGTGGACAACTCGGCGCCTGTGGACAACTCGGCCGTTGTCGATCTTGCCGGACCGGAATCGTCGGCCTCCCGTGCGACGATTGGAGTGGGGACCTCGGTCTCCCCCTGGGGGGCCCAGTCGGGATCGATTCCGTTCGTGGTGTCGGCCAAGACCGCGGAGGCGCTGGCCGGGCAGGTCGAGAGGATCAAGGCGGCGGAAGGGGCGGCGGAGGACGTTGCCTACTCGTTGCTGACCACGCGGGCGCGGTTTGAGCACCGGGCCGTGGTGCTCGGGGACGACGTGCTGGCGCAGGGGACCGCGCGGTCGCAGCGGTCGCTCGCGGTGCTGTTCTCCGGGCAGGGGTCGCAGCGGATCGGCATGGGTCGTGAGCTGTACGAGGCGTTCGGGGTGTTCGCCGAGGCGCTGGACGCGGTGCTGATGTACCTGGACCCGGCGGTCCGGGACGTCATGTGGGGCGATGACCAGGAGGCGTTGAACCAGACCGGGTACGCGCAGCCCGCGCTGTTCGCGGTCGAGACGGCCCTGTACCGGTTGGCCGAGTCCTGGGGAGTCGAGCCGGAGCAGGTCGCCGGGCACTCGATCGGTGAGATCGCGGCCGCGCACGTCGCCGGGGTGTTGAGCCTGGAGGACGCGTGCCTGCTCGTCACGGCGCGGTCGGCGCTCATGCAGGCGCTGCCCGAGGGTGGCGCGATGGTGTCGGTGATCGCCGCCGAGGAAGAGGTGGTGCCGCACCTCACCGAGCGGGTGTCGATCGCGGCGGTCAACGGGCCGAGGTCGGTCGTCATCGCCGGTGACGAGGACGAGGTGCTGCGGATCGCCGGGCGGTGGAAGAACAAGCGGCTCAAGGTCAGCCACGCGTTCCACTCGCCGCTGATGGAACCGATGCTCGACGACTTCCGCGAGTCGCTGGCGGAGGTCACGTTCAACCCGCCGAGCATTCCCGTGGTCGCCGGCGGGGACGTCACGACCGTCGACTACTGGGTGAACCACGTCCGGGATGCGGTGCGGTTCAACGAGAACGTGCGGAAGCTGCGGGACGGCGGCGCCACCACGTTCCTGGAGATCGGGCCGGACGGCGTGCTCTCAGCGCTCGTCGGGGACGCGATTCCGGTGCTGCGCAAGGGCAAGGGTGAGCGGGTGGCGGCGTTGACCGCGCTGGCCCGCCTGCACGTCGACGGTGTCGAGGTCGACTGGAGCGGGTTCTGCGCCGGCGGCCGGAAGATCGACCTGCCCACCTACGCGTTCGACCACCAGCGGTACTGGCCCGCGGTGCGGATCGGCGGGGACGACGCGTCCGGGATGGGCATGGTCGCGGTCGGGCACCCGTTGCTCGTCGCGTCGGCCGAGCTCGCCGGCGGGGAGGGGTTCCTGTTCACCAGCAGGCTTGCGCTGCGCACGCACCCGTGGCTCCGCAACCACACGATCATGGGACGCGTGATGGTGCCGGGTGCGGCGCTCGTCGAGCTCGCGCTGCGGGCCGGGGACGAGGTCGGGCTGGACCGGCTGGAAGAGCTCACCCTGTCGGCACCGGTGGTGCTGCCCGAGCACGGCGGGCTGGCGTTGCAGATGAAGGTGTCCGCCGGGGACGAGCGCCGGACGTTCACGATCCACGCGCGGCCCGACGAGGCAGGCGACGCGCCGTGGACGCAGGTCGTCAGCGGCGCGCTGGCCAAGGGCGAGCAGCGGCTGGAGTTCGACGCGTCGCTGTGGCCGCCGAAGGCCGAACCGGTGGACGTCGAGGGCTGCTACGAGAAGTTCGCCGAGGCCGGGTTCGCCTACGACGGCATGTTCCGCGGGCTGCGGGCCGCCTGGCGCGACGGCGGCACCACCTACGCCGAGGTCGCGCTGCCGGACGACGTGAGCGTCAAACCGTTCGGGCTGCACCCGGCGCTGCTCGACGCCGCGCTGCACGCCTCGCTGCTCGACGAGAGCGGGTCGGCCGGATTGCCGTTCGCGTGGGAGAACGTGTCCCTGCACGCGACCGGGGCGACGGCGTTGCGGGTCAGGATGACACGCGACGACAACGGGCTGCGGATCGCGCTCGCCGACCCCGCCGGCAACCCGGTGGCGTCCGTCGAGTCGCTGGTGATGCGGGCCGTCGCGGCCGAGCAGCCGGCCGAGCTGGACGCGTTGTTCTCGGTGCGGTGGACGCCGGTCGCGGTGCCGCCGGCCGCGGCGGGCAAGACGGTCAGCGTGCTCGGACCGGACGTGCTGGGGCTCTCCGTCGGACGGGTCGAGGGCCTGCTGTCGCTCACCGGCACGGACGTCGTGCTCGTGCCGGTCGCGGGGGAGCAGAGCGCCGAGTCGGTCCGGGCGGCCACGCACCGGGCGCTGGAGCTGGTGCAGGAGTGGATCCGCGAGGACCGCGACGGGCGGCTCGTGTTCGTCACCCGCGGCGCGGTCGAGGGCGACGACCTGGCCGGTGCGGCGGTGTGGGGTCTGCTGCGGACCGCGCAGACCGAGCACCCCGACCGGTTCGGGCTGATCGATCTGGACGCGGAGGAGTCGTCGCTCGCGACGCTGCTCGGGGTGCTCGACCTCGACGAACCGCAGCTGGTGATCCGCGACGGCGAGGCACGGGCGGCACGCCTGGGCCGGGTCGCGGCCGGTGACGAGGAAGCCGCGTGGGAGAGCCCGGTGCTCATCACCGGCGGCACCGGCGGCCTCGGCAGGATCGTGGCGCGGCACCTGGTCGAGAACCACGGCGTCACCGAGCTGGTGCTGGTCAGCCGCAGCGGTCAGGGCGACGTCAGCGAGCTGGAAGCGCTGGGAGCACGGGTTTCCGTCGTCGCCTGCGACGTCGCCGACCGGGCCGCGCTCTGGGAGCTGTTGAAGCAGCACAAGGTCCGCGGCGTCGTGCACGCGGCCGGTGTGCTCGACGACGGCGTGATCGAGTCGCTCACGCCGGAGCGGATCGACGGTGTGCTGCGCGCCAAGGTCGATGCGGCCATGAACCTGCACGACCTCGCGACCGAAGCCAGCCGGTTCGTGGTGTTCTCGTCGGCGGCCGGGGTGTTCGGCAACGCCGGACAGGGTAACTACGCCGCCGGCAACGCGTTCCTCGACGCGCTGGCCGCGCACCGGCAGCTCAACGGGCTGCCCGGCGTGTCACTCGCGTGGGGCGCCTGGGACACCGGCATGCTCTCGGCCGAGGACGCGGAACGCATGCGGCGCTCGGGCATGCCGGCCATCTCCGCCGAACTGGGGCTGCGGTTGTTCGACGCGGCGGTCGCCGGGACCGAGGCAGCCGTGGTTCCGGTGCGCCTCGACCTCACCGCGCTCAAGCAGCAGGGTGACGTCAAACCGTTGCTGCGCGGGCTGATCCGGGTCAAGGCACGGCGCAAGGCCGCCGGATCCGAGACGGCGTCCGGACTCGTTCAGCGACTGTCCGCCATGGACGAAGCAGGTCGCCTGGACGCGCTCGTGGACCTGGTGCGCGGCGAGGTCGCGGCCGTGCTCGGCTACGACACGATCGCGGCGGTCGACCCGGCACGGGCGTTCCAGGAGCTCGGGTTCGACTCGCTGACGGCGGTCGAGCTGCGCAACCGGTTGACCGCGGTCACCGGGCTCAAGCTGCCGGCCACCGTGGTGTTCGACTACCCGTCGTCCGCGCAGCTGGCCGCCTACGTGAAGGACGAGCTGCTCGGCGCGGTGTCCGAGGTGCCGGACCTGCCCGCGCTGGTGTCCACTTCGGACGATCCGATCGTGATCGTCGGCATGGCTTGCCGTTACCCCGGCGGGGTTTCCTCTCCGGAGGAACTGTGGGAGCTGGTCGTCTCGGGAACGGACGCGATCACGCCGTTCCCGACCAACCGCGGCTGGGACCTCGACACGCTGTTCCACCCGGACCCCGACCACCCCGGCACCTCGTACGTGCGCGCCGGTGGGTTCCTGCACGACGCCGACCAGTTCGACCCGGAGTTCTTCGGGATGTCGCCGCGCGAAGCCGTCGCGACGGACTCGCAGCAGCGGCTCATGCTGGAAACCGCGTGGGAGGCGCTGGAACGGGCGGGCATCGCGCCGGCCTCGTTGCGGGGCAGCTCGACCGGCGTCTTCGCCGGTGTCATGTACAACGACTACACGCAGCTCATCGGCGGCGCGGACACCGAGGGCTTCGGCTCGACCGGTGCGTCGCCCTCGGTGATCTCCGGCCGGGTGTCCTACGCGCTCGGGCTGGAAGGGCCGTCGGTGTCGATCGACACGGCCTGTTCGTCGTCGTTGGTGGCGCTGCACTGGGCCATGCAGGCTCTTCGGGCCGGTGAGTGCTCACTGGCGCTGGCCGGTGGTGTGACGGTGATGTCGACGCCGGGCTCGTTCGTCGGGTTCTCGCGGCAGAGGGGTCTGTCGGAGGACGGACGCTGCAAGGCGTTCTCCGACTCCGCTGATGGTGTCGGTTGGTCTGAGGGTGTTGGTCTGCTCGTGTTGGAGCGTCAGTCCGATGCCGTGCGGAACGGGCACACGATTCTCGCGGTCGTGCGGGGGTCGGCGATCAACCAGGACGGTGCTTCCAACGGACTGACGGCGCCCAACGGGCCGTCGCAGCAGCGGGTGATCCGTCAGGCGCTGGCGTCTGCTGGGTTGGCTCCTTCTGATGTGGATGCCGTTGAGGCGCATGGCACCGGTACTTCTTTGGGTGACCCCATCGAGGCTCAGGCGCTGATGGCCACCTACGGGCAGGAGCGGGACGTGCCACTGCTGTTGGGTGGCATCAAGTCGAACATCGGGCACACGCAGGCCGCTGCCGGTGTCGCGGGCATCATCAAGATGGTGCAGGCGATGCGGCACGGCGTGCTGCCGCGGACGTTGCACGCTTCCACGCCTTCGTCGCACGTGGACTGGAGCGAGGGCGCGGTCGAGCTGCTGCAGGAGAACACGCCCTGGCCTTCGGTCGGCCGGGCGCGGCGTGCGGGCGTGTCGTCGTTCGGCATCTCGGGCACGAACGCGCACGTGATCTTGGAGGCGCCGTCGGGGATCCCCCCGATTTCCAGCGTATCGAGCGGTGAAGGCGGGCGACCGGGCTCGCCGGAATCTGTGGACAACTCGGCGCCTGTGGACAACTCGGCCGTTGTCGATCTTGCGCGCGCGGAATCGTCGGCCTCCGATGAGACGATTGGAGTGGGGACCTCGGTCTCCCCCCGGGGCCCCCAGGCGGGATCGATCCAGGGTGTGGCCGTGCCGTGGGTGGTGTCGGCCAGGTCCGAGGCGGCGCTGGACGGGCAGGTCGAGCGGATCAGGCAGGTCGAGGGGGCGGCCGAGGATGTCGCGTACTCGTTGCTGACCAGCAGGACGTTGTTCGACCACCGGGCGGTCGTGCTGGACGGCGAGGTGGTGGCACGGGGATCGGTCAGGCGCAGGCCCGTGGCGTTGCTGTTCAGCGGGCAGGGGTCGCAGCGGATCGGCATGGGGCGTGAGCTGTACGAGGCGTTCGGAGTGTTCGCCGAGGCGCTCGACACCGTCCTGCAGCACCTCGACCCGGCGCTCAGGGAGGTCATGTGGGGCGACGACCAGGAGGCGCTGAACCAGACCGGCATGGCGCAGCCCGCGCTCTTCGCGGTCGAGGTCGCGCTGTACCGGCTGGTCGAGTCGTTCGGCGTGCGGCCGGACCACGTCGCCGGGCACTCGATCGGTGAGGTGGCGGCGGCGCACGTCGCCGGTGTCCTCACCCTTGAGGACGCCTGCCGGCTGATCACGGCACGGGCGGCGCTCATGCAGCTGCTGCCCGCCGGGGGCGCCATGGTGTCGGTCATCGCCTCGGAGGAGGAGGTGACGCCGTACCTGACGGGCAACGTGTCGATCGCGGCCGTCAACGGGCCGCGGACCGTGGTGCTGGCCGGCGAGGAGGACGAGGTCCTCAAGATCGCCAAGCAGTGGAAGTGCAAGCGGCTCAAGGTCAGCCACGCGTTCCACTCGCCGCTGATGGAACCGATGCTGCCGGACTTCCGGGAGGCGATCGCCGAGATCACCTTCAACGAGCCGCGGATCGCGTTCCAGGCCAGTGGTGACGTCACGACGGCCGGCTACTGGGTCAACCACGTGCGTGACGCCGTGCGGTTCCACGACAACGTCACGGCACTGCAGGACTGCACGTTCATCGAGATCGGGCCCGACGCGGCCCTCACGCCGCTGGTGGACGGGGCGATCCCGACGGCCAGGCGGGGCACCGGCGAGGTCAGGCAGGTCCTGACCGCGCTCGGCCAGGCCTGCGTCGAGGGCGTCGCGGTCGACTGGAGCCCGCTCCTGCACGGGGCCAGGAAGATCGACCTGCCCACCTACGCGTTCCGCAGGCAGTCGTACTGGCCCAAGGTCGTCGAGGGCACGAGCGACGTGAAGGCGGCCGGGCTCAGCGGCGTCGGCCACCCGCTGCTCGGGGCGGCCGTGCAGCTCGCCGGGCAGGACGGGCACCTGTTCACCAGCCGGATCGCGCTCAGGACGCACGCCTGGCTCGCCGACCACGTGATCATGGGACGGGCGCTGGTGCCCGGCGCGGCACTCGTCGAGGTCGCCCTCAAGGCCGCCGAGGAGCTCGGGCTCGACACGCTCGAAGAGCTGACCATCGCCGCACCGCTGACGCTGCCCGACCAGGGTGGCGTGCAGCTGCAGGTCGCGATCGGCGCCGAGCAGGACGGCAAGCGCGCCGTCACCGTCTACAGCAGGCCCGAGGACACCGACCTGCCGTGGACCGAGAACGCCGGCGGAACCCTGACCAGCAGCGACAGCACGGGCGAACGGCTCGACACCTGGCCTCCCGCAGCGGAACCGATCGCGCTCGACGGCGTCTACGACAAGTTCGCCGAGATCGGCTTCGCGTACGGGGACACGTTCCAGGGCCTCAAGAACGCGTGGCGGCACGAAGGCGCCGTCTACGCCGAGGTCGCGCTGCCCGACGGCGTCGAACCCGGAACGTTCGGCCTGCACCCGGCCCTGCTCGACGCCACCCTGCACACTGCGCTGCTCGCCGAGGGCGACGGCGGGGCGGGACTGCCGTTCAGCTGGGAAGGCGTGAAGATCCACGCCACCGGAGCCGCCGCGGTCAGGGTCAGGATGAGCAGGGACGACAGCGGCGCGATGCACATCGTCGTCGCCGACCCGCAGGGCAACCCGGTCGCCGAGGTCGAGTCGCTGGTCGTCCGCGCGGTCAACGCCGGACAGCTCAACGAGAACACCACGCGCGACGCCCTGTTCACGCTCGGCTGGACGCCCATCACCGCCACCGACCCGATCACCGCCACGGTCGCGATCGCGGGCGAGGACCACTTCGGCCTGGCCGACCACTTCGTCGCCGGACGCGTCTACGACACCATCGAGACCGCCGACGCCGAAGTCGTTCTCACCCAGGTGACCGCCTACTCGGACGACGTCGTGGACTCCACGCACGCCGCCGTGTCGGACGCCCTGGTCAACGTCCAGGAGTGGATCACCGGCCGCCGCGGCGGAAGGCTCTGGTTCGTCACCCGCAACGCCATCGCCACCAACAGCGACGAGGCACCGGACCCCGTGTCCGCCGCCGTCTGGGGCCTGGTGCGGGTCGCCCAGTCCGAGCACCCCGGCAGCTTCGGGTTGCTCGACCTCGACGACCAGCGCTCCAGCCTCGCCGTCCTGCGCCAGGCCGTGAACGCCGGCGAACCCCAGATCGTGCTCAGGGACGGCGAGATCCTCGGCGGCCGCCTCACCAGGGCCGAACGGGGCGACCACACCGTCGAGCACGGCAAGGTGCTCATCACCGGCGGCACCGGCGGACTCGGCCGGATCATCGCCCGGCACCTCGTCGAGAACCACGGCGTTCAGGACCTGGTCCTGGCCAGCCGCAGCGGCCAGGCCGACGTCGGCGACCTGTCGGCGAACGTCACCGTGGCGGCGTGCGACGTCAGCGACCGCGACGAACTCGCCTCCCTGCTCGACGCCCACCACCCGGCGACGATCATCCACGCCGCGGGCGTGCTGGACGACGCCACGATCGAGTCGCTCACGCTGGACCGGATCGACCCGGTGCTCCAGCCGAAGGCCGACGCCGCCTGGTACCTGCACGAGCTGGCACCGCAGGCACACCTGGTCCTGTTCGGCAGCGTTGCCGGCACGTTCGGCAACGCGGGCCAGGCCGGCTACGCGGCGGGCAACGCGTTCCTCGACGCGCTCGCCGCACTCCGCCAGGCCCGCGGCCAGAAGGCCACCAGCCTGGCCTGGGGCGCCTGGGACACCGGCATGCTCACCGCCCAGGACGCGGAACGCCTGGCCCGCACCGGCATGCCGGCGATCACGGCAGAGCTCGGCACCACCCTCTTCGACGAGGCGCTCCGGACCGGCACGGCCCAGACGATCCCGGTCAGGCTGGACTTCGCGGTCCTGCGCAACCACGAGGTCGCACCGCTGCTGCGCGGCCTGGTCCGCACCAGGTCGAAGAAAGCCGTGGCAGGACAGGAAACCGCGGACTCGCTCGTCAAGCGCCTGACCGGACTCTCCGACCGGGGACGCACGGACGCGTTGCTGGAACTCGTCCGCAGCCAGGTCGCCGAGGTGCTCGGCCACGCGGAAGGCGAGGTCGTCGAGGAGGACCGCCAGTTCTCTGACCTCGGTTTCGACTCGCTCACCGCGGTCGAGCTGCGCAACCGCCTCGGCGGCGTGACCGGGCTGCGGCTGCCGGCCACGCTGGTGTTCGACTACCCGACCCCGGCGGACCTGGTGGCACACCTCAAGTCCGAGCTGCTGGCCGGCGCACCCGAAGCCGGCCTGCCGAGCGTGCTCGCCGACCTCGACGCGTTCGAGAAGGCACTCGCCGCGGCCGAGGTCGACGAGGCGCTGCACCAGCAGATCGCGGGCAGGCTCGACGTGCTGCGCGCCAAGTGGGCCAAGAACACCGGTGCCGAGAAGGACTTCGAGTCCGCCTCGGACGACGAGATGTTCGCGATGCTCGACGAAGAACTCGGGCTGTAGGCGAGGAGACGGACATGCCACTGGTGATCGGCGTGGTGGGGCTCGGCAGCCTCGGAGAGGGCCTCACCGGGGTCCTGCTCGCGAACGGGGCCGAGGTCATCGGCGTGGACAGCGACCTCGACGTCCTGTCCCGCGTCCACCACAGGCTGAACGCGCCCCTGCTGAGCCTCGCGACCGAGCTCGTCGACCTCAAACGGGCCGACCTCGTCATCGAGGCACTGCCGGAGGACTTCCACACCAAGGAAACCGTGCTGCGCCGGCTGGTCGACCAGTGTGCGCCCGGCACGGTCTTCCTCACCACCACACCGACCCTCTCGGTCGCGAAGCTCGCGATCGCGTCCGGCGCGCCGGACCGCGTCGTCGGACTGCGCTACTGCATCCCACCGCCGTACGGGCGGCACGCCGGCCTCATCGGCACCGCCATGGCCTCGCCCGAGGCACTGCACCTGGCGCGCCAGGCGGCCCGGCTGGCCGGCACCGAGATCACCGATCTCGGCGGCCGGGCAGCCGAGGCCGCCACCGCCCTGCTCCACGCGTGCATGAACCGCACGATCAACCTCGCCGACACCGGCCACGCGACCGTCGAGGACCTCGACACCGCCGTGAAACTGGGCTGCGGCCTGAAGTTCGGGCCGCTGCACCTGCTCGACCTCATCGGCCTCGACACCGTCAGAAGCACGCTCAGGCGGCTCCACGAGACCACCGGCTCCGACTCCTACCTCCCGAGCCCGCTGCTGGACCGCCTGGTCGAGCGAGGACATCTCGGCCGCAAGACCGGCAGGGGCTTCCACCGCTACGACGACCGCGGCGAGATCGTGCCGCCACCCCGCGACCGCGGCCCCGCAGGCCACCCCCGCGAGATCCGCGCGGCCGGTGTCGCGGGCGCCGGGCTGATGGGCCGCGGCATCGCCGAGATCCTGATCGTGGCGGGCATTCCCACCACGATCGTCGCCCGCACCCCGGACAAAGCCGAAGCCGCGCGGGAACAGATCCGTTCGTCCCTCGACAGACTCGTGCGCAAAGGCAGGATGTCCGAACAGGACCGCCAGGACGTCCTCGCCAGGCTCACCGTCGCCACCGGCTACGAAGCACTGGCCGGCGCGGACGTCGTCATCGAAGCCGTTGCCGAGGACATCCGCGTCAAACGCGCGGTCCTGCGAGGAATCGACGCGGTCCTCAAACCCGGCGCGATCATCGCCACCACCACGTCCAGCCTTTCCGTCACCGACTGCGCCAACGCCACCAGCCGCCCCGCCGACGTGATCGGGATGCATTTCTTCAACCCCGCACCGGTCATGAAGCTCGTCGAGATCGTCCGCACCGAACACACCGCCGACGACGTGCACGCCACCGCCCACGCGCTGGTCAAGTGGCTGCGCAAGACCGCCGTCGACTGCCCGGACCGCGTCGGCTTCATCGTCAACCACGTGCTGTTCCCGTATCTGAACGACGCCATCCGCCTGCTCGCCCGCACCGACGTCACCGTCGAGGAGATCGACACCGCCGTCGTCACCGCGTTCCACCACCCGATGGGGCCTTTCACGCTCCTGGACACCATTGGCCTCGACGTCTCGCTCGCCATTCTGGAGACCCTCGGCGCGGCATCGCCGACCGGCGACCCCGCCCCCGCCGAGGAACTGCGCCAGCTCGTCGCCGCAGGCCACCTCGGAGTCAAAACGGGAAGCGGTTTCCGGGGTACGCACAAAGGAAAGTGAGGGATTCCCGAGCATTCGATGCCGTAGAACTCCCACCAGACAGCTCGTCGTTCGCAGAGAGGTGGTCATCGCAGATGGCCGAGGAGGTCGGCACGGGACGGCGGCACGTCGCGATCTTCGCGAATCCCTCCCGGGGACAGGCACTACCCGCGCTCGCGGTCATCGAGGAGCTCGTGCGGCGCGGCTACCGGGTCACCTACGCGACCTCGTCCGAGGTCGCCGCCCGGCTCGCGCTCACCGCGGCCACCGAGGGCAGGTGGGACGTGGTGGGATTCCTCGACGACAGCGCGTCGCCGATCTCCCTGGCCCGCGGCTACTTCGCCGACGACCTGCCCGACCTCGTCGTCTACGACAGCACCGCCGTCGAGGTCGCCAGAGCCGCCGCCGACACGTGGGACGGCCTGCCCGACGACGACTTCGTCGACGCCGAGTTCGGCGAGTTCCTCACCCGCTTCGGGCTCGCGTTCCTGCCCGAGAAACCCAGCCTCTACCGGGTCGTGCCGGGACGCGTGGCCGCGTATTAGCCCACGGACCGGAACCACCGCCCAATCGCCATCCGCACATTGCGGAATCACCGTGCCAGAATTTGACACCTGCCTCGCGGAGTTTGCGGAGCCGTCACCCTGGGCAATTATCCTCGGCGCAGGTCATCTCTTCGAGCCTGAGGCGGTAGGTGGTGGACGACCAGCCGAGACCCGTCACCGAGCTGTTCGGTCGGGAGAGCGCGCTCACCACGGTGGCGCACCACACGACCGCCGCCCGGCGCGGCGCGGGAGGCCAGGCCGTGCTCGTGCGCGGCGCCCGCGGGTCCGGCAAGTCCGCCGTGCTGCGCCTGGCCGCCGGCACCGAGTCCCGCGCCGGAACCACCGTGCTGTCCGCCGTCGGCCGCGGCGAACGCCGGCCGCTCACCGTCGCCCGCCGCCTGCTCGCCGGGGCGGGCGTGCCCGTCCCGGAGCTCACCGACCCGTCCGCCGCCACCCTCCACCGCGTATACCTCGGCATGTGGCGCGATGTCGTGACGCTGGCCGAACGCACGCCCGTCTGCCTGGTGCTCGACGACCTGGACGCGTGCGACGACGCCACCGTGCGCTGGGTCGACTTCGTCCTGCGCCGGCTCGGCGGCGAACCGATCAGCCTCGTGCTGTCGCAGACCTCGCCGCAGCCCGCCGACCTGGCCCGCGCGCACGTCGTCGAGCTGCAGCCGCTGACCTCGCCGCAGGTCGCCGACATGATCTCCACGACCCTGCACTTCCACCCGGACGCCGTGTTCACCGGCCTGTGCCTGCGGCTGTCCGGCGGCAACCCGCGCCACCTCACCACCGTGCTCGCGGACATCCGCGCCGCCCGCGCACTGCGGCAGGAGTCGGTCGCGCTCGTCGCCGCACGACGGCTGCGCGACCAGCCGGAACACCTGCGGGCCATCGCCGCCGCACTGGTGGTCGTCGACCGGGAGGAGCTCGTCGGGCCGCTCGCCGGCGTCTCGGCACGCGTCGCCGAACACGGCATCTCCGCACTGCGCGAGGAGCACCTGCTCGGCGACGGCCTGCCCGACCACGTCCGCGAGTGGTACCGCGCGGGCGTGCTGGACGTGCTCGACCCGGCCGAGATCGCCGACCTGCGGCACCGGGCGGCCGTCGTGCTGGACGAGTCGGGACACGACGTCCGCGCGGTCGCCGACCAGCTCGTGCACCTGCCCGCCGTCGACACGCCCTGGATGTCGCAGGTCCTGCACGAGGCCGCGGCCGGAGGACCACCCCGGGACGCCGCCCGGTACCTGCGGCGCCTGGTCGAGCTGAACCCCGACGACGTCGAACTGCGCGTCGGCCTCGCGACCGAGCTGTCCCGGCACGACCCGGCGCGGGCCTGCGAGCACCTCGCCGCCGCGTTCCACCGCACCACCGACCCCGACCTGCGGGCCGCGCTGGCCGTCAAGCACGCGCTCACCGGCCGCACCCGCGCGTTCCTGCGACTGGCCAGGGACCCGGCGGTGTCACCGGACCTGACCACCCTGCTCGACGCGGTGCAGCTGTCGATCGACCTCGACGACGTCCACGCCGTCGCGGCCGCCGTCGCCCGAGCCGTCCCGCCCGAAGCCGGCGACACCACCGCGCAACGGTGCCTGCTCGGCGTCGTCGCCGAAGCCACCATGCGCCGCGGTGGATCGATCGGCACGGCGGTCGGCCACGCCCGCGCCGCGCTCGCCGACCCGGACGCGCTCACCGACTGGTCGATGCTGTCCGCGGCGTCCGTGCTGCGCGTCGCCGGGCACACCACCGAAGCGCTGACCGTGCTCGACCGGGCCGTCGACGCCTTCTCCCGCAACGGCGACTCGCTCGCCCAGTGCCGATCGCTGGTGCAACGGGCGCTGGTGCACATGTCGCTGGGCGACCTCCCCAAGGCCACGCACGACGCGTCGGCCGCCGTCCAGGCCATGCGCGCAGGCGGCTGGCACCTGCCGCGCGCGGTGATCCTGCTCGCCTGGCTGTCGGTGCAGACCGGCCACACCGACCTCGCGGCCCGGCTGCTGGACGAGGTCGACGAGGACGACATCCGGCACCTCACCCCCACCCACCGCGAATACCTGCGCACCACCGCGTGGCTCGCGTTCACGCGGGACGACATCGCGCTGGCCGCCGACCGGATGACGGCGTGCGCGACGGTGCTCACGGCCACCGGGCTCAGCGACCCCAGCACCCTGCCGTCGTGGACCGACATCGTCCACGTGCTGACCTTCGCCGGGCGCGACGCGAGCGCCGCGATGCGCGAGGCCGACCGGCTGGCCAGGGCCTGGCCGACCAGGGAAGCCGTCGCGTTCTCCTCGCTGGCCAGGGCTTTCACCACCTCGGGGCCGGCCGCCCTGGACCTGGCGAAGGCCGCCTCCGACGGGTTCGCCGCCGTGCCGTCGCCGCTGCAGCAGGCACGCGCGGAACTGCTGCTCGGACAGCGGTGGACCGGCGCGGGGCAGGCCAGGCAGGCCCGCACCCACCTGCGGGCCGCGGTCGGGCTGGCGTTGCGGGCCGGCAGCAGGACGCTCGCGGACGCGGCCAGGGCGATGCTGCACGGCGTCGGCGGCCGGATGCGCGTTCCGTCCACAGTGGACTGCCTGGCGGTGCTGACCGCCAGCGAGCGCAGGGTCGTCGAGCTCGCCGCGGCCGGCGTCACGAACCGCGCGATCGCCGACCACCTGTTCGTCACGCTGCGGACCGTCGAGGTGCACCTCACGCGCGCCTACCGCAAGCTCGGCATCTCCAGCCGCGCGGAGCTGGCGCACGTCCTGGCCTCGTGATGATCCTGCTCGAACGCGCCGACGCGCTGCGCCGGCTCACCCGCGCCCTGCACCTCGCCCGCGACGGCCACGGCGACCGGATCGTCATCACCGGACCGCTCGGCTGCGGCAAGTCCGCGCTGCTCGACGCACTGCGCCCGCGCGCCACCGGCATGCGCGTGCTGACCGCGACCTGCTCGCCGCTGGAACAGGACTTCGCGTTCGGCGTCGCCCGCCAGCTGCTCGACCCCGCACTGGCACGCGCCGGGCAGTCCGCGCAACGCTGGCTCACCGGCACCGCGGACCTCGCGCGCCCCGTGTTCTCCGACGACCTCCCGCCCGGCGCCCCGGTCGACACGGTGTTCGCCGTGCAGGAAGCCGCGGTCACCGGGCTCACCGCCCTCACCCGCGCCATGAGCGCGGACCGGCCCACCCTGCTGCTGGTCGACGACCTGCAGTGGGCCGACGACCCGTCGTCGCGCTGGCTCGCCGCACTCGCGAAAACCCTGCCCGAGCAGCCGATCCTGCTCGTCGCGGCCACCAGGGACGGCGAACGGGAGGACCTCCGGTGCACCGAGATCCGGCCCGAGCCGCTGTCCCGCCAGGCCGTCGCCGAGCTCGTCGAACACCGCACCGGCCGGCACCCCGACGACGAGTTCGTCACCGCCTGCCGCGCCGTCACCGGCGGCAACCCGCTGTTCCTCAACGCGGTGCTGCACCACGTCACCAGCCCCACCTCCGACCAGGTCCCGCACGTCCTCGAACTGCGGCCCGCCCGCCTCAAGGAACGGCTCGTGCGCGGGCTCGCGACGCAACCGAAGCACGCGCGGGACCTCGCCAAAGCCCTCGCGGTGCTGGGAGAGGACGACGACCTCGCCGGACAGCTCGCCGGGCTGACCGAGCAGCAGGCCCGCGCGGCACACCGGACCCTCACCCTGGCCGGGCTCGTGATCAGAAGACCCGCCGTCCGCGACGCCGTCGAGGAGTCCATGCCCGTCCGCGAACGCGAAGACTGGCACGCACGGGCCGTGCGGCTGCTGCACGACAAGGGCAGGCCCGCCGAACAGGTCGCCGCCCGGCTCCTCGCGATCACGACCACCCAGGGCCGCTGGGCGGTCGAGACGCTGCGGGAAGCCGCCGCCACCGCGCTGCGCCGCGGCGCGCCCGAGGTCGCCGCCCGCTATCTGCGCAGGGCGCTGCGGGACGTGCCGGACGACTCCGAGCACCGCGCGCGGCTGCTCGTCGACCTCGCCACGGCCGAACGGTACTTCGACCCCGCCGCGTCCATCCGGCACATCTCCTACGCCGTGCCGTTGTTCCGCGACGTCGAGGACCGGGCGGCCGCGCTCGTGCGGATCGCACCCACCGCGCTGGGACAGGCGCCACGACCCGTGCGCGACCTCATCGACCAGGTCACCGCCGAGCTCGGCCACCACCAGGAGCTCGCCCACCGGCTCGAAGCACGGCAACGGTACGTGTGGCACTCCGACCCCGCGCTGCTCGCCGACTCCGTCCAGCGCCTCGAGCAGATCGACGGCAGCACGCCCGCCCGGCGCGAGCTGCAGATCGTCCTGCTCGACGCCGCCATGCTCACCGCGCGCCTGCCCGCGCACGAGGTCGCCGGCCTCGCCACTGCCGTGCTCAAGCAGGAACCACCGCACCCGCGGCACGTCCACACCGCGCTCCCGTTGCTCATCAAGGTGCTCGCCACCGCCGACGCCGCGCACGAGGCCGCGCCCTGGCTCGACCAGGCGTTCAGCCGGGCCACCACCACCGTCGAACAGGCGCTGATCCGCGCCCAGCAGTCGTTCGTGCTCATGCACCTGGGCAGACCGGGGGAGGCGCGCCGCGCCGCCGGCGAGGCCGTCGACCTCGCGGTGCTGGACTGGCGCGGCGACTCGACCGCCGCGATCGGGCTCACCGCCGTCGCCCTGGAACTGCGCGACCCCGACCTGATCACGCGGATCCTCGCCTCCCGCCCCGACCGCGACGAGTCGCCCGGCGTCGACGCGGTCTACCGCATGCTGCACGCGACGGGGGAGGGACTGGCCGGACAGCACGCCCGCGCGCTGGAACGACTGCTGGACTGCGGCCGCGTGCTCGACAGCGTCGGCTGGCGCAACCCCGTGCTGCTGCCGTGGCACGTCACCGCCGCCAAACTGCACGCCCGGCTCGGCGACCTCACCGCCGCCCGCGACGCCGCCGCACGGGCCTGGGACCGCGCCGTCGAGTGGGGCGCGCCGGCCGGCATCGGGCGGGCGCTCTCGGTGCTCGGCCGCTACACCCCCGGCCGCCAGGGGCTCGCCCTGCTGCACGAGGCAGCCCAGGTCCTGCATGCCAACCCGTTCGAACGCGCCAAGGCACTGCTGCACCTCGGCGCCCGCGAACGCGCCGAGGGCGACCCGCAGGCACAACGCCACCTCGACGAGGCACACCGGCTCGCCCTCGCCTCCGGCGCGGAAAGACTCGCCACGAGAATCGCGCGGGAACTCGACGGTAATTCGCCGGGCATTGTCGTGACCCTGACCCGCACCGAGTTCAAGGTCGCCGGACTCGCCGTCGGAGGTCTCACCAACGCCGAAATCGCGGAAGAGCTCGCGGTGACCTCGCGCGCGGTCGAGAAGCACCTCACCAACTCGTTCCGCAAGCTCGGCATCCGGCGCCGCACCGAACTCGCCGCCGCCCTCCGGAGAGCCTTCCCGCCGCCCGCGTAACATCCGCGACACATCTACGAATTTCTTGTGCTCACTTCGCGCACAGTTGAGTGGCACCTCAGTTACCGAGCGGTGCCGTCTCAACCGGACCGGTAAGTATCTGGCCAGCTCAGGGCGGTAGCACGCCATCAGGTGAGACGCACCCGAAACGTCCGACCGAAATACTCGGACGCCTCCCCGAACCCCCGGACCACCCCTACCACAACATTAGGGGCCACCCCTCACACCTCGTTGACCGCGTTCGGCAGATCTTCCTACGATTCATCGTGTCAAGGCGGGAATCAGGAAATAAACCTAGATCGCCTGGCGACCACCGCAAGTTTCTCTTCTGCTGCAGTCGCGGAACGCCGAGTCCGAGATCGAGAGGGATTCTCTCCCATGCACACTGTTGCCGCTGGTTCTCTCGCACCTGACCACACCACCGTCGTTCCCGACGCCGAAGTGTTCCGCTCCCTGCTCGAGCGGTCCGGTCTCTGCCTCGCGCGCCTCGACCTCCAGCTGCGCGTCGTCGAGGCCAACGACGACTTCGTCGCCCAGTTCGGGCACTCCCGCTCCACCCTGCTCGGCCGCAGCTTCTACGAGCTGCTGCACCCCGGCGTGCACGGCCCGATGCGCAAGCAGTTCGACCGCCTCGCCGAAGGCCGCCGCGAACGCTTCGTCGAGCACCTCGCCGGCATCGGCCCCCGCCACACCGTCTTCACCGGTGACATCACCGGCATCGCCGTCCACGACGCCCGCGGCGACCTGGTCCAGTTCGTCGTCGTCGTCGTCAACCCGGAGAAGGGCGAGCAGCCCAACGCCGTCGTCGTCGACCGCAACCGCATCCTCACCGAGCTCGACGCCCGAATCCTGGAGGGCATCGCCACCGGCGAGTCGACCGTGCGGCTCGCCTCGCGGCTGTTCCTGTCGCGCCAGGGCGTCGAGTACCACGTCGGCACCATGCTCAAGAAGCTCAAGGCGCCCAACCGGGCCGCGCTCGTGTCCCGCGCCTACAGCCTCGGCGTGCTGAGCGTCGCCAGCTGGCCGCCCAGGGTCTCGGCGGACTACATCAAGTAGGGCGGGCCGGAGGTCATGCAGTCTTCGATCGACACGGTACTGGACCGCGCGGCGGACGCCGCCCGCGAATGGGGCACGACCAGCCCGGACGACCGCGCGGCCGCGCTCGGCGCCCTCGCCGACGCGCTCGACCGGGAGAGCGGCGAGCTGGTCGCGCTGGCCGAGTGGGAGTGCCGGCTGCCCGCCGAACGGCTGCGCGCGGAAGTGGCCCGCACCACCTTCCAGCTGCGCTCGTTCGCCGGCCACCTGCGCTCGGGCGCGGTCAACGGCGTCGTCGTCGACCACGAGGACCCGCACTGGCCACCCGGACCGCGGCCGGACCTCCGCCGCGTGCTGATCCCGCTCGGCCCGGTCGCCGTCTTCGGTTCGACGTCGTACCCGTTCGCGTTCAGCGTCGCCGGCAGCGACACCGCCTCCGCGCTCGCCGCCGGCTGCCCGGTCGTCGTCAAGGCGAGCCACAGCTACCCCGACCTCGCCGACCGCACCGCCGAGATCGTCGAGGAAGTGCTCCCCAAAGGCGTGTTCGCGCTCGTGCACGGCCGGCGCCGGGCCCGGGAGCTCGTCCTCGACCCGCGGATCAAGGCCGTCGCGTTCATCGGCAGCTCGCGAGTCGGCCGCGAACTGCACCACCTCGCCGCCACCCGGCCGGAACCAATCCCGTTCTACGGCGGCTTCGGCAGCGTGAACCCCGTGTTCGTCACCCGGCAGGCCGTCCGGGCACGCGGCGCGGAGATCGCGCGCGGATTCGCACACGCGCTCGCGCAGCAGAGCGGGCAGCTGTGCACCAAACCCGGTCTCCTGGTCGTACCGGAGGACTTCGCCGACGACGTCGCCGCCGAAGTGCGCGCGCTCAGGGCCGAACCGCTGTTCAACAAACTCGTCGCCAAGCGCTTCGAGACCGGAGTGGAGGCGCTGACCGCGTTCCTCGACGTGGCCGTCGAAGGCGGGTCCGGCGCGGGCGGGCACGCGCCGACGTTGTTGCGCACCACCGCTGCCGCCATCCTGGAGGGCCACGACGAGGCGCTGTCCGAGTGCTTCGGGCCCGTCGCCGTGGTCGCCACCTACCGCGACAGCCACGAGCTGCTGGAGCTCGCCGCCGCGCTGCCCGGACAGCTCACCGCGACCGTGCACGGTGAGGACGACGACGTCCTGCCCGAGCTCGTCCGCGAGCTGACCGGGCGGGCCGGGCGCGTCGTGTGGAACCAGTGGCCCAACGACATCGCGACCACGCCCGCCATGCACCACGGCGGACCGTGGCCCGCGACCACGTCCCCGTTCCACACCTCCGTCGGCGTGCGCGCGGTCGAGAGGTTCCAGCGTCCTGTGGTGTTCCAAGGGTTTCCCAGCCGCTTCCTGCCGGAAGTGCTGGCGGACCAACCGTGAGGAAGGTCGGAGAATGCGCGCAGCGGTGGTCGCGGGACTGGGGGCATGGCTCCCGCCGCGAGTGGTCACCAACGACGAGCTGACAGCCAAGCTGGACACCACCGACGAGTGGATCCGGTCGCGGATCGGAGTGGCCACGCGGCACGTGGTCGAACCCGGCATGGCGACCTCGGACCTGTCGGTGCAGGCGGCGCGGCGGGCCCTGCGGTCGGCGGGCGTGCCGGGCGCGGGAGGGGTGATCCTCGCGACCACCACCCCCGACCGGCCCTGCCCCGCGACGGCACCGGAGATCGCCTCGCGGCTCGGTCTCGTCGACGTCCCGGCGTTCGACATCGCCGCCGTGTGCACGGGCTTCGTGTACGGGCTCGGCGTCGGCGCCGGCCTGATCACGGCCGGCATCGTGGACAGCCTCGTCCTGATCGGCGGAGACGCCTACTCCACGATCCTCAACCCCGAGGACCGCACCACGTCCGTCATCTTCGGCGACGGCGCCGGGGCGGTCGTGCTGCGCGCGGGATCACCGGACGAACCGGGCGCGCTCGGACCGTTCGACCTCGGCTCCGACGGCGAGCTGTCCGACCTGATCACCGTGCCCGCGGGCGGGTCGAGGCAGCGGTCGACGCGCGACATCGTGCCGCACGGCGACAAGTTCTTCCAGATGGAAGGCCGCGAGGTGTTCGCCAACGCGGTCGCCCGCATGTCCGCCGCGTCCCGCAACGCCGTCAAGCGGCAGGGCTGGGTCACGTCCGATGTGGACAGAGTGATCGCGCACCAGGCCAACACGCGGATCCTCGACGCCGTGTCGGCCGAGCTGGACGTGCCGCGCGACAAGTTCGTCTCCAACATCACCGACGTCGGCAACACCTCCGCCGCCTCGATCCCGCTCGCCCTCGCCCACGGCGTGCGGTCCGGTGAGCTGCGGGCGGGCCACAAGGTGCTGCTGACCGCGTTCGGCGGCGGCCTCACGTGGGGTGCCACCACCCTGGTGTGGCCCGCCCTCAGTCTCTCCGAGTAACCGTGGAAACGATGAAGGGAACCTTCCTCCACCTCAGGTGGAGGAAGGTTCCCTTCATCGTTCACCCGATCGGGAGCACGCGGTGGAAGATCGGCACGGCGACCGCGGCCACCACGACGTGCATGACCATCAGCGCGACCACGCCGACCGCCGACGCGCCCGGCAGGAAGAACACCGGCACGTCGGCGAGCAGCGAGACGGCCACGACGATCGGCACGAGCTTGCCGAGCGTGCGCGCGGGGTCCTCGGCGCGCTTGCGGATCGACGCCCACGCGAACGCGGCGATGATCACCCCGACCGCGGTCAGCACGACGTAACCCTGGGGTTTCAGGCCTTCGACGACGGCCGGGTCGGCACCGAGCGCCTGTGCCACGAGCGACACGGCGGCGTTGCCGATCGACGCCGCCACGACGGCGGCGGCGACACCCAGCACGACCTTGCCCGTGCTGGTCCGGGTTTGTGTTGGCATGGAGCGACTCCTCTTCGGACAGGCGGATTCCCAGCGGTGCTCTTCAGCGCTGGGCGGGCACGGCGGGCATGCCGACGCGCACCCGGCGCGAGAGCTGCGCCGGGTCGGTGAGGAAGATGCTCTTGCGCTCGATCGAGATCCAGCCCCGCTGGGCGAAGTCCGAGAGCGTCTTGTTGACCGTGTCGCGCCGCGAGCCGACGTACTGGCCGAGCTCCTCCTGGGTGAGGTCCTCGATCATCAGCAGCGCACCGCGCTGCGCCGCGCCGAACCGTCCCGCCAGCCGCAGCAACGCCTTCGCGAGCCGGGCGGGGGCGTCCAGCTGCACCACGTCCATGCGCATCCGGTGCGACTCGCGCTGACGGCGGGCGATGCAGCCCAGCAGCCGTTCGGCGACCTCCGGGCACAACGCCAGCCACTTCGTCAGGTCGGCACGGGAGATCCGGCCCGCCCGCACGTCGGTGATCGCGACCGTCGTCGACACCGCCGGCGCGGCGTCGAACAGCGTCGGCTCCACCAGCACGTCGCCCGCGCAGTGGAAGTCCAGCACCATCTCGCGGCCGTCCGCGGACGTGCAGCAGGTCTTGGCCTTGCCCGACCGCAGCACGAACAGCTCCTCGGTGCGCACGCCCAGGCGCAGCAGCACGTCGCCGCGCGCGAACTCCACGGGCTCCAGGGCGTGCGCGAACTGGCGCCACGCCTCGCTGGAGGGCGCGAGGACCGCCGGCCGGGGCGGCGCGAGCAGCTGAGGTGCCACTTCGGTCTCCACTTCGTGCGAGCTGACTGGCCGTGACCGGGCGCGCACTCGACGTTAGAGTGGCCGACACTGGCGTGGCGCTGGAAAAGCTGGGGTTTTCCCCACGGCGGAGCCTGAAATCCTTCGACAGGCGCGACACAGGGGAGGAGCAACCCGTGCTATTCGACGTCGGTCGTCTGCTGCACGAGGAGTTCCTCGCCGTCTACCGCGCGGCCGCCGCCGACGCCGACGGCTGGGAGGACCAGGCCGTGACGGTCGCGCACCGCGTCGGCTCCCGGCTCGCCGCGGCGAAAGTCCCCCTCTCCCGGGTGGTCGTGGCCCTGCGGTCCACCGACAGGTTGCTGACCGAGTCCATGCTGGACGACGACGGCGACGCGCGGGCACTCGCCGCCGCGGGTACCGCGCTGGCCGCGGAGCTCCTGTTCGCGTTCTGTGACAACGATGACGGACTGGCCGACGCGTTGCTCGCCGGCCACGCACCCGATGGCGCCGCGCCGTTCTACTCGGTCGTCTCCGTGCGCGGAGTCCTGGCGGACAGGGCGGTAAGCGCTTTCCGAAAACGTGGACCGGTGCTGCGGGCGACGTCCGGGCACGTGCTGCTGCCGCTCGCCGAGGCGGCCGCGCTGCCGGTGTGCCGGGACGTGTGCGCGGAGCTCGGCGGCGAGGTGTGGTTCTGCGTCGCGGAACGGCCCGCCGCGCGCGTCGCGTTGGCGCGCAAGGAGGTCGACGAGATCGACGCGCTGACCGCGTCGCTCGGGCGGCCACCGGGTGTGTACCGGATCGACGACATGTTGTTCGAGAGCGCGGTGCTGCAGACGCCCGAGGTCCGCGACGAGCTCGGCAAGGTCGTCGCGCCGCTGCTCGCGAACCCCGTTCTCATCGAGACGGTGCTCGCGCTGCTCGAAGCTGACGGCAACCGGGCGGTAGCTGTCAAGAAGCTGTTCATCCACCGCAGCACCATCGACTACCGGTTGTGGCAGGTCGAGCAGCTCACCGGACTGAGCCCGGTCAGCCCCCGTGACCTCGCCGTTCTCGGCACGGCGATCGGCATGAGCCGCGCGAACGCGTTGGGCTGAAACGGCTCCGAACGTCTCCGGCGAACGTTAAGGGTGCCTCAAGCCATCTGTGCCGACTGTCGACAGTTGCCTACGGTTGCGGGGCGAGACACCTCAGGGAGGCGACGCGTGACCACCGTTGTGGACAGCAGGCTGCTGGGCGATGTGTTGCGAGACATCCTCAGTCCGTTCGACCTCCCGCCCGTGCAGGACGTGGCGACCCGCCGTCAGCTCGCCAGGACGCTGCTCTCCGGGTGCGACAACGGGTTCGAAGGCCTCGCCCTGGCCTACGCCGTCATCGCGTTCTGCGCGTCCACAGAGGACGGTGCCGCGGAGGTGTTCGCCGCGGTGCGCGACGACGCGGACGTCCTCGTGCTCGACGGTGTGCGCGGCGGCTACCTGTTGCTGCCGTGCGCCCAGGACCAGCACGCGGGCCTGGCGCGGGAGCTGCACGACCGGCTCGGCGGCGAGGTGTGGATGGCGGTGGCCTGGGCGCCCCGGCGCGACCTGGCGGCGGCCCGCGCGACGGCCGAGGACGTGCTGCGCATCGCGTCCGGCCGCGCGCCCGGCGTCTACGAGCTGCGCTCCGTGCTCGCCGACTTCGCCGTGCTGCGCCAGCCGCACGTCGCGGAACGGCTGGCTCGCATGATCGAACCCGTGGTGGCGCAACGGCCTCTGCTGGACGCGGTGCGGGCGTTCATCGCCGAGGACGGCAACCGCGCCGCCGCGGCACGCCGGCTGGACATCCACCGCAGCACGCTCGATCACCGCCTGCGGCAGGTCGAACGGCTCACCGGCTGCCGTCCGACCTCGCCACGCGCGTTGCTGACGCTGAGCATCGCGCTGACCGCGCACTCGTCGCCCAGGGTGCCGCTGCCGCGCACTCACTGAGCGCGGGCGGAGAGCTGCTCGCGCAGCCGTTCCTCCTGCTGCTGGATCTCCGGCGTCACGACGTCGGCGAACGCCTCGGCACCGTGGACCTGCCGGATCTCGACCTCGCCGGTCCGGAACGGCGCCTTCTTCAGCCACTCCACGGCTTCCTCCAGCGACGGCAGCTCCCAGATCCAGAAGCCGGCGATCAGCTCCTTGGTCTCCGCGAACGGCCCGTCGGTCACCGTGGTCGCGCCGGTGCTGTCGAACGCGACCCGCGCGCCTTTGGAACTCGGGTACAGGCCGTCACCCGCGAGCATCACGCCGGCCTTCACGAGCTCCTCGTTGTAGTCGCCCATCGCGGCCAGCTCCGCGGCGGTGGGCATGACGCCGTTCTCGCTGTCCTCGTTGGCCTTGACGATGACCATGAACCGCATGTCGATCTCCTCATGTCCTGGTGTGCCCGTTTCTACTCACGCGTCGATCGGGCTGGGCGCCTTTCGACGAGCAAGCCCGAATTGTGACTGGCATCACACGCGTAGGCTCGATCGCATGCGTGAAGACGTCGAGTGGATCCTCGGGAACTGCCAGGTCTGGGCCATCGTGGGGCTCTCGGGCAACCCGTCGCGCGCGGCCCACGGCGTGGCAGGGTTCCTGCAGCAGCGCGGCAAGAAGATCGTGCCGGTGCACCCGTCGGCGCAGACCGTGCACGGCGAGCAGGGCTACGCGTCGCTCGCGGACATCCCGTTCCCGGTCGACGTCGTGGACGTGTTCCGCCGCTCGCAGGACGCCGGTCAGTTCGCCGACGAGGCCGTCGCGGTCGGTGCCCGCGCGGTGTGGTTCCAGCTCGGCGTGGTCGACGACGCGGCGTACGCGCGCACGAAGGCCGCCGGGCTGCGGATGGTCATGGACGTCTGCCCCGCGATCGAGTGGCGCACCGGTTGACCGACTGGATACCCTGCGGCGAGAAGTCCTTGGACGCCTGGGGGTTCCGGGGACACCAGCCTGGGGGGCTTTGTTCGTCATGCTCGTTGACATCAATGTGCTGCGGCCCGCGGACTCTCCGCGACTCGGCGGTTGCAGCGAGGAGTTCGTCCGTTCGCTCGCGACGTCCGGCGCCCCGCTCGCGCCGATCGTGGTGCACCGCGGGTCCATGCGGGTCGTCGACGGAACGCATCGCCTGCGGGCGGCCGTGCTGCGCGGATCCCGCTCGGTCGAGGTCGAGTACGTCGACGGACCGGTGGAGGACGTGTTCGTGCTGTCGGTGTCGCTGAACCTTGCGACGCTGACCACCGCCGACCGCGAGGCCGCCGCCCGGCGCGTGCTGCGGTCGCACCCGCAGTGGTCCGACCGGGCGATCGCGGCGGCCACCGGCCTCGCGGCCAAGTCGGTCGGCGTGCTGCGCCGCGCCGTCGGCGGCCGCGCGGCCAACCGCATCGGGCGCGACGGCAAGGTCCGCCCGGTCAACTCCGCCGCCGGTCGCCGCCTGGCGGGAGAGATGATCGAGGCACGGCCCACGGCGTCGTTGCGCGACATCGCGCGGGCGGCCGGGGTGTCGCCGGGCACCGTCCGCGACGTGCGGCGCCGCCTGCTCGCGGGCCTCGACCCCGTGCCGGAACGGATGCGGGCCGCCGAACGGACCGAGGCCGAGGTGCCCGCGGCGCGCGGCGAGGTCCGCGCCCCCGGCACCACCCTGCCGATCCTGCGCGGCGATCCCTCGTTGCGGTTCAACGAACACGGCCGCCGGCTGCTGCGGTGGCTGGAGGCGCACGCGGTGTCGCCCGGCGAGTGGGCCCCGGTCGTGGACGGCGTGCCGTCGCACTGCCGGGAGCTGGTCGCGGACATGGCGCGCGGCTGCGCCGAGGTGTGGGCGGAGATGGCCGAGGCGCTGGAACGGGAGAACCGCCGCCAGGCCGTCTAGTCTAGATCCCCAAGGATCTAGCCCGAGCTACCCCGCGAACAGGATCGCGCTGATCTCGCTCGCGAGCTCCTTGCCCGCCGCCGGGCGGGCGCGGAACAGCAGCTTGCTGAACGACGTCAGGTCGATGTGGACGGTCGCCGACTGCACCTGCCGGATGTCGTCGAGCAGGTCGGTGATCAGCACGCAGGCGTGGTCGAGCTCGCCCGCCTCCGCGTGGGCGAGCGCCTGGCGCAGACCGAACCGGGTGCGGGCGCGCAACGCGGTCGGCGCGATCTGCGGGACCGCGACGTCGAGCATCGCGGCGGCCTCGGCGTGCCGGCCCAGGTCGTGGTACGACCACGCGGTCGCGATGGCCACCTGGTCGGTCACGCTGGTGCTGCCGTACCGGGACGCGCCGATGCTCTCCTGCAGCGTCGTGGCCCGGTCGAGCGCCGCCTCGCACAACGTGGCCGCGCCCGCGAGCGCGTAGCCCTGCGCTTCACGTTGTGCGGCAACGGCCTGGATCGCCGGCGAACGGGATCTGCTGGCGCGGCGCGCGCATTCGACGGTCGCGCGCGCGTCGCCCCGGTACAGCGCGAACTCGGCGGCACGGACCAGTGCCCACGCCTCCAGTTCGTGGTCGCCGCCCTTGACCGCGTAGTGCACGGCGCGTCTGGTCATATCGGCCGCCGACGCGTCGTCGCCGCGTTCCTGTTCCATCCAGCCCGCGTACTCGGCGTACCGCGCGGCGAGCAGCCACAGACCGCTGCTCAGGCCGGGATCGTCGGTGGAGCGGGCCATCGTGCTGAGCACGTCCACCTGGGGGCGCAACGCGGCGAGCACCGACACCGGGTCGCTGCGATGACCCAGCACCCGGTGATGGTCGAACATCGCGTCGTAGGTGAGCAAAACCCTGTCGTCGGCTGGAATCGGGCGGGCCGGCGTGTCCGCGAGCGCCATCAGGACGCCGTCGGCCTGCAGCGCGTCCTCGAACGCCCGCGCCATCTCGGGCGTCGGCCGCACCTGACCGTTCTCGATCTTGCTGAGGTAGCCCTTGCTGTACCGGACTCTCTCGGCGAGTCTGGTGAGTGAAAGCCCGCGCTCCGTGCGCAGTCGGCGCACCTCCCGTGCGAACGTGGGCGCCAACGGCTTCACCCCCCTCTCCGTAGTGTCTACGGGTTCAAACGCCCAGATACCGAATGTCCATTAATTGTCCGGAGATTGACGATCAACTGGGATCATCTGGAGCTGCCGTCGATGGTTCCATGTGAGTCATGGCGATGACACGCTCCGACGAGGCGGCTGGTGTGGTGATGGTCTGGCAGCGCTTGGCGACCAGCGTGGTGCACCGCTCCCCGTGGTTCGAGGTCCGCAGCGACGACGTCGTGCTGCCGGGCGGCGGGCACGGCACGTACACCCACGTGGTGGCACCCGGCTCCGTCACGGTGCTGGCGCTGCAGGACGACGACCACGTCGTGCTGACCAGACAGTGGATCTACACCCACGGCGGCACCGAATGGCGACTACCCGGCGGTGCCGTCGAGGACGGTGACGGTGACCCCGAGACCGCCGCGCGCCGCGAGCTCGCCGAGGAGACCGGGCTGCAGGCCGCGCGGTGGGAGCGACTCGGGCAGATCCACGGCGCCGACAGCCTCAGCAACCACGTCGACCACATCTTCCTCGCCACCGGCCTCTCGCAGGGCGAACCGACCCTCGGGCCCGGTGAGGCCGACCTGCGCGTGCGGACCATGCCGTTCTGCCACGCGCTCGACCTCGTCAAGCAGGGCATGCTCCCGCACGCCGGCAGCTCGCACGCGCTGCTCGTGATGGCGTTGCGTCGCACGGCCCAGAAATAACGCAACGCAGAGGGTTTCCTGATTCGGCAGGAAACAGGAAACCCGTTCTCATTCGACCGGCGGAAAGCCACTCTTGGTGCATCGGCGAGAACATCAGCCCGAAAAGCCGGTCAGGATGAGAAGGTGAATTTCTCGATGAGAATGATCTGCTCACTCGCCACCGTTGTGAAGGTTGCCGCGATCTGCCTGTTCGTGGGATTCGTGGTCGGCAGCTTCTTCGTGGTAGCGGTGATCTGACCTGACTTCGGACTGCGGTTCTCCCTGATCTCAAAGGGAGGTGTCAGCCGTGGAACCGCATTTCTTTTGCTGATCAGTGGTGTGACCAGCTGAACGTGCTCGGTTAAGCCCGTGGCGTCCATTGAACGCCGTAGCCGCGGCCCTGACGGGGATGTGGGAACGACACGTCGATCTCACCGATCTCGTCGATGGGCAGCTTCTTCGGCCAAGGCGTCAGGTCATCGGTGTCGCGCGCCAGGGCCTCCTCGACGCGCCACACCGATTCCGGCAGGTCGTCCCGGTCGAACCGGACCCTCAGCCGGAACGACTCGCACATCCGCTCCGGCCAGAACACGTAGGTCGGACGCATGGACTGTCCCCGCGGCACCTTGACCTCAAGTGCGAACTGGTGCGTTTGCCCCGCGTTGAGGGGTCGGGGCAACCGCAGCTTCATGAGGAACCGTCGTGGGGACGGCCGCTCGTGGCCGATGAGCTCCACCCCGTGCAACACCTCGATGTCGATGTCGCCCGGCGCGCCGTCGGGCGTGGGGGCGGGGATCGTGATGGACCACGCGATCTCGTCGACACCGTCGGTGTCGGCCACGACGGTCCGGCGTTCCGTGCACGCGGGCGTCGGACCGTCCAGTTTGAGCAGCGCGTCGAACTCCTTGACGTGCCAGAACTCCGACGGCGCCACGCGTGCCGTCGACGGGGCCGGCTGCAGCGCCACCTCCACCAGGCGCTGCAGTCCGGACTCCATCCTCCTGCGCACCGTGCGCGCACCGCGGTCCTGTTGCTTCGCCAGCCACTCGATGCGTTCGTTGAGGAACCGGAACTGCGCTTCCTCGTGCAGTCCGAGCGGCGCCAGAACGGCGTTGCGGACCTCCACCGGGAAAGCGCGCGCCGCGTTCGTCACCCAGTCCCGCAGTTTCGTCCGCACGGCTTCCGCGCCGTCCGACTCCACGATGCCGCACACCTGGCGCAGTGCCGGTCCGACGTGCAGGTCGATTCCGGGAGTCTGCACCCCGCGCCCCCGGCACAACGTGCGCAGTTCTTCCATCAGCTGCTCAGGTGAGACAGACATCCGTCCTCCGCGCGGAAATGCTTTGCCGGGCATGTCGGGCATACCTCGTCGGACGTTACTCCGGGTGCACCATCCGGGTGAAACTGAATGTCGGCGGCCGAAGGGATTGTTCTACACCGACGGCCAAGATGATCACCGCCAATCGACTGATGTCCTGACCTGGTCTTTCACGGTAACGTGCTGGTCACGGGCGGTGACTTCCTCCGGTCACCGCCACCCCCTGCCGATGGAGGTTGTCTTCGTGCTGCGCACAATGATCTCGACGGTATCCGCGTTAGCCCTGATCAGCGGTGTGCCCGCCGTCGCCGCCCCGGCGGAGAGCGCTTACCTGCTGCAGTTCCGCACCACCCTCTCCGACGCCCAGCGCCACCAGCTCCACGGCCTCGGCGTGCGGCTCGGCGCGTTCGTCCAGGACGGCACCTACATCGCCCGCATGACGAGCACCGCGCGGGTCTCGCGGCTGAGCTACGTCCGCGAGGTGCGCCCGTTCCAGGCCCGGCCCCAGGTCATGGCGCTGGGTGCCTCCGACTACCTGATCACCCTGGCCGAGCAGGACGCCCGCGACCAGCAAGTCGTCGCCGGCAAGGTGAAGGCTCTGGGAGGCAAGGTGACCGTGGTGTCGCAGGACCGCGAGCACATCATGGCGGTGCTCGACTCCGGCCAGGCCGCCCAGCTCGCCAAGCTGCCCGCGGTGATCGCGATCGACCCGGTGTCCGCGCCGGAGACCGACATGGCGATCTCGCGCGAGTCGTCCGGCGCCAACTACGTCGAGGCCGCGGGCGGCTACCGCGGCCAGGGCGTGCGCGGCGAGGTGATGGACGGCGGTTTCCGCGCCACGCACCAGGAGTTCCGCGCCAAGCCGCCGGTGATGCACACCGCCAACTCCACGGACATCTCGCACGGCACCTCGACGTTCGGGGAGATCTTCGCGTCCGGCGTCTCGTCCGAGCACCGCGGCGTGCTGCCGGAAGGCCAGGGCATCACGGCCGTTTACACCAACACCGCCGACCGGTACGCGCACACCAAGCAGCTCGTCGACCCGGCAGGCCCCTACCGGGCGGTGTTCCAGTCCAACAGCTGGGGTGACGCGCTCACCACGTCCTACACGTCGGTCTCGCAGGCCATGGACCGGATCGTGTTCGACACCGACCTGCTGATCTGCCAGTCGCAGAGCAACGCCGGCACCCGCAGCTCACGCCCGCAGGCGTGGGCCAAGAACGTGCTGTCCGTCGGCGGCCACTACCACTACAACACCCTGACGCGCGCCGACGACAGGTGGAACGGCGGTGCGTCCATCGGCCCCGCCGCCGACGGCCGCGTCAAGCCGGAGCTGTCGAACTTCTACGACCGCATCGACACCACGTCGTCCACCGGCGACACCTCCTACACCGCGTCGTTCGGCGGCACCTCCGGCGCCACGCCGATCACGTGCGGCAACGCCGGTCTGATGTTCCAGATGTGGGCCGACGGCGTGTTCGACGGCGGTCCCGGCAAGGCCCGCGACGTCTTCGCGTCCCGCCCGCACGCGTCGACCGCGAAGGCGCTGCTGGTCAACTCCGCGGAGCAGTACGAGTTCTCCGGCACCACCCACGACCAGACCCGCACGCACCAGGGCTGGGGCTCGGTGTCGGTGCGCAACCTGTACGACCGCGCGAAGGCGGGCGGCTGGAAGCTGCCGGTGCTGGTCGACGAGACCGACCTGCTCACCACCGGCCAGACCAGGCGCTACACCGTGACCTCCGACGGCCGGGCGCCGCTGCGCGCCACGCTCGCCTACACCGACCCGGCCGGGTCGCCGACCGCGACCAAGGCGACCGTCAACGACCTGTCGCTCAAGGTCACCGCTCCCGACGGCACCGTCTACTGGGGCAACAACGGCCTGCTCGCGGGCAACTGGTCCACGCCAGGCGGGGCGGCCGACACCGTCGACACCGTGGAGAACGTGTTCGTCCAGGCACCGGCGGCGGGCACCTGGACGGTCGAGGTGGTCGCGACCGCGGTCAACGTGGACGGCCACGTCGAAACGGCCGCGACCGACGCCGACTACGCGCTGGTCGTGTCGTAGACGCGGTGCTGTGAAGCGCACGCGGGGAGCTTTCGTGCGCTCCTGGCGCACGGAAGGCCCCCGCGTGCGAACTACTCGAAGCGGGCCGGGTCGCCCGCGCCGTAGCGGATGATCTCGGCCTCACCGCTGGAGAAGTCCACCACCGTGGTGGGCGTGGTGCCGCACTCGCCGGAGTCGATCACCGCGTCCACCACGTGGTCCAGCCGTTCCTTGATCTCCCAGCCGTCGATCAGCGGCTCCGCCTCGTCGGGCAGCAGCAGCGTCGAGGTGAGCAGCGGCTCGCCCATCGCCTGCAGCAGCGCCTGCGTCACGACGTGGTCCGGGATGCGCGCGCCCACCGTCTTCTTCTTCGCGTGCATCATGCGGCGCGGCACCTCCTTCGTCGCGGGCAGGATGAACGTGTAGTTGCCCGGCGTGGAGGCCTTGACCGCGCGGAACACCGCGTTGTCCACCACCACGAACTGGCCGAGCTGCGCGAAGTTCTCGCACATCAGCGTGAAGTGGTGCTTGTCGTCGAGCTTGCGGATCTCGCGGATGCGGTCGATGCCGTCCTTGTTGCCCAGTCGGCAGCCGAGCGCGTAGCAGGAGTCGGTCGGGTACGCGATCAGGCCGTCCTCCTGCAGGATCCGCACGGCCTGGTCGATGGCGCGCTTCTGCGGGTTGACCGGGTGGACGTCCAGGTACTTGGCCATGCGGGGCAGGATATGCCGATCAAGGTTTGAGCAGCACTTTGACCATGCCGTCGTGCTTCTTCTGGAACGTCTCGTAGGCGCGCGGGGCGTCTTCGAGCGGCAGCCGGTGCGTGGCGAAGTCGTCCACGCCCAGCGGGTCGTCGTCGGTGAGCAGCGGCAGGATCTCCGGCACCCAGCGCCACACGTTGGCCTGCCCCATCCGCAGCTGCAGCTGCTTGTCGAACATCGTCAGCATCGGCAGCGGGTCCGCCATGCCGCCGTACACGCCGATGATCGAGACGGTGCCGCCGCGGCGGACCATGTCGATCGCGCTGTAGAGGGCCTTGAGCCGGTCGACGCCCGCTTCCTTCATCACCCGCTGCGCCACCGGGTCCGGCAGCAGGCCGGTGAGCTGCTGGGCGATCTTGGCGGCGGGCGCGCCGTGCGATTCCATGCCGACCGCGTCGATGACGGCGTCCGGGCCGCGGCCGGCGGTGAGGTCCCGGACGACCTCGGTGAGCCGCTTGCCCGCTCCCCGCAGGTCGATCGTCTCGACACCGCGCGCCTTGGCGCGGGCCAGCCGTTCCGGGACGAGGTCGATGCCGATGGCCCTGGCGCCCCTGTGCTGTGCGACCCGGCAGCACATGTCGCCGATCGGGCCCAGCCCCAGGACCGCGACGACGCCGCCCTCCTTGACGTTCGCGTACTCGACCGCCTGCCACGCGGTGGGCAGCACGTCGCTGAGGTACACGAACCGGTCGTCCGGCGGCCCGTCCGGCACCTTGATCGGCAGCGAGTTGCCGAACGGCACCCTCAGGTACTCCGCCTGGCCGCCCGGCACCTGGCCGTAGAGCTTCGTGTACCCGAAGAGCGCGGCACCGGAATTGTGCTCACGAACCTGCGTGGTCTCACATTGACTTTGCAGACCCTGGTCGCACATCGCGCACGAGTTGCACGAGACGTTGAACGGGATCACCACCCGATCGCCCGGTTTGAGGTTCGTGACCTGCGCGCCGACCTCCTCCACGACCCCCATGGGTTCGTGCCCGAGGATGTCGCCCTCGGTGAGAAACGGACCCAGAACCTCGTAGAGGTGCAGGTCAGATCCACAGATGCCGGACGACGTGACCTTCACGATCACGTCCTCGGGTTCCTTGAGCGCCGGGTCGGGCACGCTGTCGACCCGGACGTCGCGTTTGCCGTGCCAAGTGACTGCCTTCATGCCCAGTGGCTTTCCCCGCGCTCCGGCGTTGATAACCTGGGCGTACTTCTTTCCCCGGTTTTGGAGACCCTCAGCGATGCTCGACCGTGCCGTCGTCGATCA
>Ga0207692_10000048_pt1 | contig 35988 bp, 44 predicted proteins | sample LARL52metaG_FD_184345 | JGI IMG/M metagenome (GOLD analysis project Ga0207692, IMG submission 184345) | Corn, switchgrass and miscanthus rhizosphere microbial communities from Kellogg Biological Station, Michigan, USA - LAR L5-2 metaG... | ecosystem: Host-associated > Plants > Roots >...
CATGATTTCGAGTAAATGGCGCATGCCCGGTAGTAAACGCGGCTCTCCCCATCTCCTCGTATTTCGATAGCTGATCTTTTGCAATTGGCATCGTTCGGTGTTTCCCTCCTGTTGTTTTATTTGCCGCCTTCCAAGTCGTCAATTGTCATTTACACATACCTCTATTGGCCAGAATCATCAACAAGACACAGCCACACAAGAGGCGGGATTGTGTATTGCTTATCAGTTGTTCCGTTGTTTGTTGGGTCATCGATCAATGAGTTTCGGGCCGACGTATGCCGCCGCGGGATCATTCGCCCAACCTCTGCGCGCGACCGGCTGCGCCGCGTTCGCGTTTGTAACGTGGTGTTGAACCGGCGGGCGGTACTTGCAGAAGTCTACAATCATTCGGACCATTGGCACGCCAAGCAGGACCGCGACGGTCCATTCTGTCTTGAGTCCGCACATGATCGCGACACCCAGGAGCAACGCGCAGTGGTTCGCATCTAGTTTGATTTTCATTTAACTCGTTCCTCTAAATGCTTCAACCGCGCATCGATGACGCCTTCGACCCGGTAGAGTTCAGCGCGCCAAAGATCGCGCATATCGTCAAACCGGGTATTGATGGACGTAAAACGCTCATCCATCCGCCGATTCATGCGGTCTTCGGTGCGGTTCACGATCCCATAGATCCCTACCAGGACGCCGATACCAGTCGCAATAGTCGTAACGATATTCGCGTCCATCATTTCGCCTTTACCTTCCTACCCCTGCCGCCCGCGAGGCCACCTTTACGCGCAATCTCACTGCGTTCCTCGGGCGTAAGTTTTGTCATTCGAGCTTTTGCACCCCGTTTACCGAGCGCCACCGCCGCCGGATTCTTGCGTTTAGCCATAAGCATTTAGCTTAGCGCTCAGTATCATCCACAGTCAACCGCCCAACATTTCACCCCATCGCTCTAAAAATAGCTCAGCGCTTAGTTGCATTCAGCTTAGCGCTGAGCTATTCTTAATTCATAGCCGACGGGCTTTAAAACGAAGGGACAACAAAAATGGACAACATGGATTACATCGATTGGGACGAACGCGAGTTTCCGGATGCTTCGTCTTCCGCCGCGGTTCACGAGTGCGCGAACTGCGGCCGCACTGCGGACCGCTTGACGCTGGTTCCGGAGTTCAACTACATGGGCTGCGACGACTGCATGGAGGAAGCGCTCGAAATCATCGCCGCTGACGCCATCGAAGCGGCTTGCCTTGCGGATCGTAAGGCGATCGCCGCCGCTCGTGCCGCAGCCGTCATCACTCTCCCGGAGGTTGCATAATGTCCGACGTCATCAAGTTCGAATTCGATCAGCCAGTGGAAGTCGCGCTGCGCTTCCCCGAACCGCGGGTGTTTCCCCCGTCCGACCGTTTCCCAGGCGCCGAAGAGCGTCACATGTTCTCGACCACAGACGGGCGCGTGATGTACGTCACGCCGCTGACATCGGCGCGCATCAAGGCGTTGCATCTGGCGCAGGGCGAATGCTTTTGGATCTGCAAGCGCAAGAACGGCCGCATTACCGATTACACCGTGACGCGCACCGTCCAGGAATCGCAGCCGCAGCCGCCCGCGCCCGTCGCGGTTCAGCCGCGGCCGGTCAAGAGCAACCTTCCGGAACGGCTGTATTACTCACCCAACGAACTCCCCGCAGAGCCGCCGAGCGAGCTTGAAAACAAGCTGGCCGACTCCATCGCACTAGTCGAACGCCGGAAGCAAGCGCAGCAGGCGCCCGCGGCCGAATGGGCGTCTCATCTGGTTAACCAGAGTTGCGCACTGGTCGACGCCTACGCGGCGGTTCTTAAACATGCGGCGCGTCATGAGAACGTCCGCGGCGAAGACGTCCGCAGTCTGTTTCTCTCAGCGTTCATCAACGTGAGCAAGGCGGCAAACGGGGGGCGCAATGCGGCCTGAGGTGCCGCAGAATGGAGACATGAAGGGCGAAGGATGGACGCCGTACCGCGAAGTCATGCGGTACCGGCGTCTTTTGCTTTTGTCGACATTGTTGAACCTGGCGCTCGCCGCCGCCCTGATAAACTGCTGGCGATGACCGAACTGAAGCAGCATATCCCGCCGTTCTTCGACGGATTCGAGCCAAAACTGGAACGCATCGAAACCGCGGCCGATCTCGATGGCGTCGACTGGCTGCAATCCTGGCGCAGACATCCGGATTTTTACCGCTTCAGCGTCTCGCGCGAGGCGGGCCGCATGAAACTGCTGATGGCCGAGTTCGAGAAGGGCCGGAAGTGGTACGTGGTGGGAATCCTCAGCAACGATTTGCCGGACCTTCCTGCGTGGGTTGCTAAGGACGGCGCCTCTCCCAGTCTGCAATAACGGCCGCTTCGATCAAGCGGTTTCGATCGCGCTGATACTGCATGTTCCGATTCATCGTGTACGAACCCTTCGAGTTGACAGCCCATAGCAGAGCGATCGCGCATGACCACCACTGGCGGAAAAAGGCTAACGCGATCGCCGCGGCGAGATTGAGGGCCAGCAAGCCAACCATCACGCGGGCGGCAATGCGCAGATCGCGATCGTAGGTCATTTTCACGCCGATGACGATCACCGCGCCCAGATCGAACCCCAACAGGCCGAAGATCAGGTGGGCGGTAATCCTCAAATCGCGATCGTAGCTCATTTCGGCATGACCCAGTCATCGGGGCGTTGCGGGCCTTCGCGTTTGCCGGTAAGTCCCGCGCGGTATCGCCTGAAGTCCTGCAGCAATCCCGCGGCCTGCTGCTCGCCCGCGCCTACGTGTTCCATTACCCACTTGTAAATGAAGGCGTCCGTCTCGGCTGCTTCGGCCGCCTCAATCATCGCCCGGGCGTGGTCGCGGGCCTCAGCAACACTCATTTGCGCAATGACGGCCATTCCACGAATTAACTGAACGAAGGGCGCTCCCTCCCGGTTCACACCGCTCTGATGCCACAGGATGTCATCAGGGATTTTGTCATGGCTCATGTTTTCCCCGCCGATTGTTTTGCTACCGCCTTGATGCGCCGCGACCCGGTGCGCGCGTCGATAATCAAGGCGGCCGCCCGCGACTTGCCGAGCAGATCCTCTAACGCGCCGATCGGCACGCTGGCCAGTTCGAGAAATTTCTCGATGCCGATCGCGTCGACCAGGCCGCGCATGCTACGCACCCGCCGCTCGCGTTCCCGGGCCGACAGGTGCAGCCGGTAGAGATTCCCCTCGATGGTTCCATCGGCATCCGCCGGCATGCGGTCGAACCAGGATTTTATCGCCCGCTTCAGCGTCTCAAACCGGGCGACGTCTGGCGCGAATAGCTGCATGCGCCGATCCAGTTCTCCGTATTCGTCGGCCATGCGCCGCTGCTCGCGATCGACAATCACGGCGAGTTCGGCCTTTGCGGGCGGGCCGCGGCGGGCGGGCGGCCGGACCGCACTTTCGGTTTGGCGGGCCGCAGGGCGTCTCACTGCATCGTTTCCTTTTGCGCTCGCGCGAACATCCTTCGCGGGCGCCCAAAATAACCTTCAATTTCCGCTTCGCTCAAAAGCCGATTTTTTGCGCTGTCCGGTAGCACGGCACTCGGCGGTAAGTCCCCCACCGCGATAACACATTCACCACCGGGAGAGATGCCCAGTTTGTGGCTCTGTTCCATTGCGTGCATGGGGCCGTGGGCTTCGATGAGCGCACCGCCTAAAAACTGTTCGTCATCGGCAAAACTGAGCCAGAACCAGCGCAGCGGCTGGCGCAGTTCGTCGGTAAGGATCTGCGCGCGACGCGCTTTCCATGCTGGCGACCCAGGTTCCACAATCTCACTCACCTTTCTGCGAAGCTGTTCCACCGTAACCCCGCATTCCTCGGCGGCGCGGAGTTCCATCTTTCGCATTGCCTCTTCCTCAGCCAGACGCTCGGCGGTTGTCGACTGCCAACCCTCGCAGTAGTCCTCCCCGCAATCGCAGGGCGCGACGATCCGCCCGAGTTCGCGCAACCGCTCCACCGTGATACCGCTGTCCTCGGCGTATTTGCGTTCAAATTCTTCCGCAGTCATGCAGCCGCCCTCCGTTTCTTCGCCGGTTGTCCGTTCAACCTGGCGCGCAGTTCCCTCAGACTTACCACAGAGCAACCGCGGCGGGCGGCCGCCAGGGTGGGCAGCAGTTCGGCCTCACTGCAATAGATCGCGTTGCGGGAATCCGTTACCAGGAAATCGGCCAGAGCCTCGGCCGCGGTCGGTTTAATTTTGAGCCTTCGGATTTTTGTGAGAGAGAAGCGTTTCTTCAAGCGGAGTTCGGCCACGATCGCGGCGATCATCGCTTGATCTTCATCGAAGACGTACTGACCGGAGCGGGAATGGGGCCGGATCACGCGATGATCGACCCACCACTGAATCATTCGTTGAGTGATGCCGAGCCGCTGGCGAAGGTCACCGGACTTCATAGCGGGATCGGTTCCTTTCCTATGTCGCGTTTGGTGAGAAATTTTATGCAGCGCTTCAGGTCCTGCTGCGCGATCTTCTGTTTTCCGCGGCCGATATCGGGGATGTACATTCGGCGCAGCAACGCCATGCCACGCCGCGCAACCGCGCGACGAATGGCGATGTAGGCCGGGTTCGGAAAACAGCCCGCGGCTTTCAGGCTCTTAACCTCCGCTTGCCATCCCGCGCAAAGTTTCCGATTCGATGGATGCAGACTCAGGGGTCCGAGTGGGTCAGATTGCCAGTCATATTCGGCGTTATCGAGCCGCCCATGATGGCAGTAGAACGGAATCGCGCCAAGTCCGCAGAGGCGCGACATGAGTGCATTGTCCGGTTCGTTGGCGGCGCCTTCGCGGCCGAAGGCGCACGTTTCACAGCGATTGTTCACAACGTCTCCAATAGCGGCCGCCCGCGGTCCTTCCGGCGGGCCCGGGTTTCGCGGGCCTTGCGGGCCCAGACGACGTAATCGGTCCGCCGATGGCATCGAGCGCACAGCGCAGCCAGATTCTCATCGGCATCGTTCGGCGGGTTCTGGTCCAGGTGCGCGACCTCCAGCCGCTCGGGGCAGCGGCCGCAGCGCTCACACACGCCACCGGCACGCTGCAGGATTCGCGGTCTGACGACCGTACGCCAGCGGTGGCCGTAAAAGCGTTTAAAGTGCGGGGCGATCGGCATCGGTTTTGGTTTGAAACTCTTCAGGGATCTGGTAGGGCCGAAACCGCGGACTGCCAGCGAGCAGGCGATTAGTGAAATCGAGCCAGTGCCAGAACGTGGTTTTATCCCGGTTCTGCGAAGCTCTGCCGGTGGCCGCTCCGAACATGACCAACAAAACGTCGTAATCGGCGCGGTTCATTTCGAGGGTGATGGTATCGCCGTCTTCCCGGTACATCAGGCATCTGTCTCCTTCGTAGAGGATGCTTCCATCTCTTTCGCCCTTGTCGCTTTCATCTGCGCCCTGACCTCTGCCTCTCGTTTTTTGAAGACCCGATCAACATCGGCGGGCAGTATCTCGGGCATCATTCCCAGAAAATTTTTCAGTTTGGAAAACGTCTCTCGGGCAGCGATAACCCTGCTTACCAACTCCTCTTTTTGAAGCGCAAGTTTGGCTAATCGGGCTTCCAGGGTAGGGATTGGGCGTGGTCTATGCAAAACAAAGCCGCGGCGAGTGAGAACGACATAAGCAGCACCCGCACCTTTCGCGGTCATTCCTGAGCACTCCCTCCCGCGGGCGGCGCTTCCCCGCTTACCTCCCCCGAGATTTGCGAGATTGGGGCGCCGCCGCGGTCCGCTTCAGCGTGCATTGCGGGATCTAGATCCTGCCGGGACCATCCCTGTCCGCGCTGATAGCCGTGGCGGGCGTCTGGGTGGTGGGCCCAGTCACCGGGCGCGTGAAGGCGCTTATTTTCACAAGCAGGGCACATCTGTTCAGCCTCGTGGCTTTTTGAACGCTTCCAGGTCGCGACGCATGATCCGGTATTTGCCGCCGGGGCGCGGGCCGACGTCAATGAAAGGCAAAGCCGCGGATTCGATCAATTCGAACAGGACGGTTTCAGGTATGCCGTACTCCGCTTCGGCTTCGACCACGGTTAGGCAGTCCGGATCGAGCAGGCGTTTTTCCAGGTCCGCAACCTTGCGTTTTGCAGCTTGTTCCCAGTCCATAGTTTCGCGATAGCCCTCAAAGGCCGGGGGAACGATCTTCATCAACAGAGCAACGGGGTTTTGCGTGTTGCGCGTGATGCTGGGCGACTTTTCAGAAATCATTTGCGCCACTTCGGGCGCGGTGGCATCGGGGCACTTTTGGCGGCAACGGACAATCAGGCGTTCGGCGGTCTCGAAATCCGCAGGTCCGAATGGGGCGAGCGCGGTCCGGACCGCGGCGACTTCATCGGTAGTGGGCTCCACGGGTGGGGCGAGGGCTGGCGGTTCGGGGGTGGGGTCCGGAAGGGAGAGAACTGCTGCTGCTGCTGGTTGCGGTTCGGACCCGTTCACGGCAACGCCAGCAGTAGCAGTTTCTTCTCTCTTCTCAGTCTTCTTAAACCCAATAATGATGCCGTGGTCTTTGCAGACCTGTACCAACATCTGGCGGTAGTCAGTACGACCCTGTTTTAGCCATTTGTTGTAGCCGGTATTGAGTTCTTGGAGCGCATTTTCGGCCGCGATACGGGCATCCGGATCAGCGGGCAAGTTGTCAGTACTGACAACCACTCCAGCTATATTCCAAGTTGCAGTATTGCAACCGTCTTCCCCTTCGGTGCGGTCATCGTACGCCATCGGATCTGCCTCAAGATAATAGGCTTCGCCGTCAAATGTCAGAAACCCCTGCTGGTTCAGAAGGCGTATCGTTCGGGAAATATTCCCCTTTGATGACTCGGGCAGTTCGAGGAGTTCCCGTATGTCTTTTTGAGTTGCCAGTATTGGTTCCCCGCCGCTTCGCTCGATGAAGCCGGACCGGTCTTTTTTTACGACCCGATCAGAGCTTACGGGGCCGCAAACGCTCCACAGCACGCAGGCGTAATAGACCCGGTTAATCAGCGGCTGGTCGGCCGCCATGCGACGAAGGATGGTGGAGCGTGGCATCTTTGCCCAGTGCTTTGCGTCTTTGTATAATTGCCGCGGCTTCGATATTGGAATCTCAGTTTCGCGTCTGTTCCTCGGTTCAATTGCCGCTGTTGCCATCCCTATCCCCCATAAAACATGTTTTATAAATTACGTTTGGGGATTTGGGATAAGCGCTTATTTGTGCCATGATGCGCTTAGGCCTCCCCAAGTGCGCTCGGGTTTTCTGTTGTTGGTTTTCGTCGCGATCGGCTGCGCTAGGTTTCCGGCGAAGGGGTTTAGCGCGGCACATCAACTGAAATAGAAAATTAGGGTGGTATCTCAGGAAGGCCCAAATTTTTAGGAGTATCGAGACCGGGCAGCGAAAGCTGTCCGGTTTTCTGCGTTCGGGGCGTTTTCTTCCATCTCACCGGCCGCTGTGCGATAGGCGCAGGTCGCGTATCTGCGTGCTTTGTCGTTCCGGTCCCGAATTGGCGATAGGTTTTCGTGGTCTCTCCCCTCTCTCTTACGAAGAGGGTTGGAAGGCGACCGTGGTAAGAACCCCTGTGGGACAGGGGCACAGCCGCCGTTCCGTTCCTTTAAACTACCCGGTAGCGAGCCGAGCGAAAAAAAGCATAACACGTTTCCGCTGTAACAAGATTTATGCCTTTGCGGCACAGCATTCCCCGGGAACACCTCCTCTCGGAAGCGCTCGCTCGGACGGAAATACCACTCCCGCCGTAAAGACTTCCTAACCATATTCCCGGGGGCGTTCACGCGCAACCCCGGCGCTTAAGAATTCTTAGGGAAACGAATTAACACTGTATTCGATATCCCGTGTTTCACTATTTCTTCCTCCGTAAAATTCCTGGGACCGGTTTGACGGCCAGTTTCTGACCTTCCATCGCGTCGATATCCGCCCGTCTGATCCGGTACCGGCCACCGGGACGTACGCCGACGTCCAGGGCCAGCAGGGCGCCGGTATCGATCGCGTGGACCAGGAAACTTGCCGGTAAGCCGGAATACTCGGCCGCCTCGGCCGCGGTCATCCAGAGCCGCGGCGCCGGGGGCTCGATCGGCGGAAGTGCGAGGTTTGGGCGGGCGAGCCGCACTTCCGCCGCACCTCCAGACGCAGGAAACACACCGTTCACGGCGTTCACTGCGTTCCTGGTGAGACGGGCGACGTCCGCAGCCAGCAGGACGGTATTTTCGCGTCCGGTGGCTGGGTCGACCTCCCGGGTACGCCGGATCTTTCCAGCGCTCGAAAGTTCAAGAACGCGGCGCACGCTCAGGCCGAGCCGTTGCGCCGCAATCTGTTTACTGAGATATTCTGGTTTCATAGTCCTGTGTTTTGTCCATTGGCGGAAGTCATTCGAGTGACTTCCGCCTCACCTCTTTTGTAGCCGTTTCGTCACGTCACAAGCAAGGCCAGTACCCATAAACTCAGTCCCAACGCAATCAGGTTCACGCGCGGCGTGGATATGCCGACAGCGGCCAGCACGAACGCGACCAGGGCCAGAATCATCAACACCACTTTTAGCGAAAGCATTCCCTCTTCCCTTCCCTTCTGCTACGATTAGCGCAACGCAAAAGCGAGCCGCCGGACCGGTTTCCCGTTGTTCCAATAGTCCGCCCTTCCCCTACATCAGAATTTCTGTGTCTCTTCCCCAAGCCGTGAAAGTGCCCGTGTTCACCCAATACGGGCTGCTCGAATATGCGGACGCCGCACGTGTGCGCCAGCTTGCCGCGGCCGCGAATGTCCGCTTTATCAGGCGTCGCAGCGACGGGCGCCTGATGCGGATATTGCTTGAAAGCCACGGTGATGATTATGCGCTTTTTGCGCATCGTGGCAATCCGCAATCAGACATCCATCATGCCGAAACCGACACCAACCCGCCGCGGGTCTGGGCCTTTAAGCGGCACTGCGGCGAACGTGCGAGCGAGCCGCACCTATGACCATCGGCGATCTTCGAAAGGCAATCACGCACCTGGACGATGAACTCGTGATAGTCGTTCATGTGCCGATCGAAGATGCGGACGGCGACACGGTGGAACAGTTCTTCGCCATGCGGACGGTTAACCGCGATATGGACCCAGACACCGCGGAATGGTACGCGCGGATCAGATGCGCGCCCGTTGATGAATGAGCCTTTCGGCAGTCGCGATCGAAGGCGAACTCGTTGATTTCATCGCGCAGTTTAAAGATGATCCGCTCGGCTTCGTCCTGGCCGCCTACCCCTGGCGCGAACGCGGGCCGCTGGAAGCCTATGACGGGCCGGACGACTGGCAACGGGAACTACTCGCCGAGATTGGTGCGGAGGTGCGGCGCCGCGGCTTCGACGGGCTCAATGGCGTACTGCCGCTGCGTCAGGCCATCAGTTCAGGCCACGGCATCGGAAAGAGTACATGCTCAGGGTGGCTCTGCAACTGGATTCTTTCGACCCGTCCCAACTCACAGGGCACCGTCACCAGCAACACGTTTGCGCAACTCTCGACAAAGACCTGGCCCGCGATCCTCAAGTGGACGCGCATGTGCATCACCGCGCACTGGTTCCAGGCCGGACAGGAAAAGATATTCGCCAAGGCGGCTCCGGAGTCTTGGTTTGTCACCGCGCAAACCTGCCGGCGAGAGAACTCCGAAGCCTTTCACGGGCAGCATGCGGCGCGGTCGACCAGTTGGTACCTGTTCGATGAAGCGAGCGCCATCCCCGATGAGATTTGGAACGCCGCGGAGGGCGGGTTAACGGACGGCGAGCCGATGATTTTTGCGTGGGGCAACCCCACCAGAAACACCGGCAAATTTCACCGCATCGTATTCGGCAATGAACGGGACCGGTGGCGGCAAAAGATCATTGACAGCCGCACCGCCCGGTTCACGAACAAGTCACTTCTCGATGAGTGGATACGCGACTACGGCGAGGATTCCGACTTTGTACGGGTCCGCGTCCGCGGCATCGCACCCAGAGCAGGCGAATTGCAATACATCGACCAGGAGAGAGTCTGGCAGGCGCAGTTGCGCGAGCCGTCCAGTTTTCCCGATGATCCGCTCATTGCGGGTTTTGACGTCGCAGGCCGCGGCGGAATGTTCAATCTACCGGGTGCGCGAAGCGACGCGCCAACCGGTGAGGCGCGGCGGGAGACGCATGGCTCCGGAGCATGGAACGTGATTGCCTTCCGCCGCGGTCTCGACGCGCGCACTATCCCCGCAATCCGAATTTCGGGCGAGGATACGCGCGACCGTAGCGTGATGCTGGCGAAACTGACCGAGATTTTGAGCGACCGGCGGCCGACGCATAAGGTCGCAATGATGTTTGTCGATTCGGCCTTCGGCGCGGTCTACGTCGAACGGCTGCGCGCGATGGGTTTCGACAACGTACAGGAAGTGAACTTTGGCGCACCTTCACACGACCGGCACCAGGCGAACATGCGCGCGTACATGTGGTCGCGCATGAAGGAGTGGCTGCTCAAGGGCGCGATTCCCTCAGACAACATCCTGGAAACGGATCTCACGGGCCCGGGCTATCACCTGAACCAGAAAGAACAGTTAGTGATCGAGAGCAAGCAGGACATGGTGAAGCGGGGTATCGCCTCGCCGGACTTCGGGGACGCGCTCGCCTTGACGTTTGCGGCGTTCGTGGCACCGCCGCCACCGCAACCGGAAGCGGAGCGGGTCCGCGGCTTCGGTGGCGGTTCTTGGATGGGCTAAACAGTTTTTCAAACGGGGGCAACCCCAACTTTCAACCAACCAACTGCGGAGGAAATAACGAATGCAGATGTACTACATCTATCCGGCCGGATCTGGCGTACCAGGATCACCGGATAATTCACTACCCGGGGGCGGGGGTCCCGTCGATCCCGGTTACGGTGTGGGCGGGGACAGACCGTCTCACCCAATCGTGCTGCCGCCTCTCCCGGGCGTCTGGCCGAAACCCGGCGAACCGTCTCACCCGATCGTGATCCCGCCCGATGTTGCGGGGATTCCGTCTCACCCGATTGTGCTTCCCGGGTCACCAGAGCATCCGATCGCGCTACCGCCGGGAACCGTCTGGCCGCCCTTGCCGCCGAGCACCACTGGCAAGTACGCCATTCTCATCTGGGTTGTGGGCGTGGGTAGCCGCTGGCTGATCGTCGACTCGGCGCAGGTAAGCCCGCCGATCGCGCCGACGCCATCACCGAAGTAATTCCACCCGCATTTGGGACTGGGGGCCCGGGGCGTTTTTCTGGCGAACGTCCCGGGCCCGGGGGTTTTCTATGCCGTTAAAACGGGGCAAGAGTCAACCGGTAGTGAGTGCGAATATCCGCAAACTGCGGAGTGAGGGCCGCCCGCCCGCTCAGGCCGTGGCGATCGCACTTAGGACGGCGGGCAAGGCGCGACCGCAGAAACGCACCTTGCGCGACATCATGAAGGACGGCGATGGGCAGTCTTAACGTGATAGCGGTTGAAACACGGCCTTTATGCAAGGGGATCGGCAGAACGGGCACCGCTCGTAAACGTCGTAATCAGGACTCACCACGTACGCAGTCCCGCATGTAATGCAACGAACCTCTGCACACGGTTCAGGAAAGCCGCTCCAGTCCAAGGGGTATTGCGTGATTGGCAGTGCCACACCTCAGTTATAAAACCCGTGGCAACTAGTAAGGCCGACAAAGATCTGATCGCAACCGCAAAGGGGCGATACGAACTCGCCGAAGAGGCCGAGCGCCACATTCGGCGAGAGGCGATTATTGATCTCGAATTCGCCGCGGGCCAGCAGTGGGACCCGAACGACCTCAACCAGCGCAACGCAATGGGCATGGGCAACCGGCGGCCGTGCCTCACGTTCAACAAACTGACCGGGCCAATCAACCAGGTCGCGAACCAGGCGCGCATGAATAAGCCGGACCTGGAAGTGCTACCGGCCGACCTTTCAGGCGATGTCGATACCGCCGAAGTCATCGAGGGCATGATTCGCCAAATCGAGTACGCATCGAAGGCCGACCAGGTTTACGAAACCTCCCTGGATCAGAGCACCAAGGGCGGTTTCGGCTATTTCAAAGTCACCACGCGGTACTGCGGCAACAAGACCTTCAACCAGGAATTGCGCATCGAGCGGGTGGTAAACCAGTTCGCGATTCTGATCGACCCGTACGCCAAAAAGGCCGACAAAAGCGACATGAAGTGGGCCTTTGAACTTGAGTGGATTCCACGCGATGAGTACAAAGACCAGTTTGGGGACACCGAAGTATCGAAGATGAATTTCTTCGACGGGGTGACCAACCCCGCGCCCAACTGGATCACCAAAGAGGGCGTGCTCATCGCCAATTATTGGTACGTCGATATCGAAGTGAAAACGCTGGTTGGCATCAGGTGGCCGGACGGCGCCGAGACCAGCCAGTACCTGGAAGACCTCCCCGAACAAATGCCGCCCGGGGTCACGTTCGCGACCGATGAAAACGGCGACCGGCGGGAACGTGAGGACGAAATACGGCACGTCAAAATGTGCCGGATCAATGGCGTTGAGATTCTGGACGAAATCGAGTGGAAGGGGCAGTGGATACCGATTCTCGCCACGCTCGGCGAAGAGATGTACATCGAGAACACGCGCTACCTGTTCAGCCTGATCCGGTTCGCGCGCGACCCGCAGCGGCTGTATAACTTCTATCGCAGTTCCGAAGCCGAAACGGTCATGCTCGGGACCAAAGCGCCGTGGGTGGGCGTCAAGGGCGCCTTCCGCGATCCGCGGTGGGCAACGGCCAATGTCATCCCGTGGTCGTACCTCGAATACGAACCGCTCGATATCGCCGGGAATCCAGTACCGCCACCGCAGCGCAACCTGGCCGAGCCGCCGATTCAGGCGCTTTCGATCGGCGCCTCACAGGCATCCGACGATATCAAAGCCACCACCAACGTCTATGATGCGTCGCTCGGGTCCACGTCGAACGAAACCTCCGGTATCGCGATCCAGCGGCGCCAGGGGCAAATGGAGCTTTCGAACTTCCATTTTGTGGACAACCTGAACCGCGCGATCCTGCAATGCGGCGCGATCCTGGTCGACCTGATTCCGAAGATTTACGACACCGCGCGCGAGGTGCGGATTCTCGGCGCGGACATGACGGAAAAAATTGTCAAGGTAAACCAGCGGTACAGGGATGAGCAGAACATCGAGCGCTGTTACGACCTCCAAAACGGCCAGTACGACGTACGGCTGAAGATCGGGCCGACGTTCAAGAACCAGCAGGAAAAGACGGAATCGCAACTGCTCGAACTCGCCCGCGTTTACCCGCCGCTGATGCAGATTGCCGGGGACGTCGTTTTTGACAATCTCAATTTCAACGGCGCCGACAAGATCGCCGAGCGCTTGCGCCGCTCGATGCCGCCCGGGCTGGCCGATGACGGCGCCGACAAGAAACCGGCCGAAGTGCTGGCGCAGCAGAACCAGCAGCAGTCGCAGATGATCGACCAGTTAAGCGCTGCACTGAGTAAGGCGAATGACGATATCCGCGGCAAGCGCATCGAGGCGGAATCGAACGAGCGTATCGAGATCATGAAAATCGAATCGAGCGATCGGCAGGCCGCACTCGATTCGGACACCAGAATTCAAATCGAACGGATGAAGATTGCGGCCGCGGATAGCAGCATCACCGCGCAGGAAAACATCGCGTGGATGAAGGCCGAGATGGCCGCTTTGCAGATTCAGGTGGCACGCATGGCGACCGGAGCGGCCGCGGAATCCTCGATTCCGCCGCCCGTAGGGCCACCGATGCCGCCGCCCGGTTCTGAAGGGCCCGGGATGCTGGCGGGCGCACCTGCAGGGCCGGTGCCGCAGGGAATGGCGTGACCTATGGAAGCCTGTTCACCGGGATCGGCGGCATTGATCTCGGTTTGGACCGTGCGGGCTTCCGGTGCCGGTGGCAGGTGGAGAACGACCCCTACGCGGTCAAGGTCCTCGAAAAACACTGGCCCGGTGTAAAGCGATATGGCGACATTCGCTGCGTTACAGGAGACGAACTCGGCTCCGTCGATCTCATCTGCGGCGGATTCCCCTGCCAGGATCTCTCCCAGGCCGGAAAGCAGGCCGGTATCGAGGGAACTCGCAGCGGTCTTTGGTTTGAATACGCCCGGTTGGTTCGGGAACTTCGACCTCGATACGTGCTCATTGAGAACGTCGCAGGGCTCCTTGTTTACGACGCAATGCGACGAGTTATCGGCGAACTGGCCGGACTCGGGTATGTGGGATGCTGGCGCAGTTTACGAGCTAGCGAGTTCGGAGCCAGTCACCTCCGAAAGCGCGTCTTCATCGTGGCCTACGCCGCGAACAACGGACACGCAGAGCGGGCGCGGGGTAGCGGAGATCAACGGAGCATTCTACCGTCCGAGTCACTGGCTGGAGGAAGGGAAACTCCTGGGTCAGGCGAACCTGAGCGATGTAGCGGAATACTGGCCCACGGCCCGTGCGGAGGACTCGGAGAGTTGCGGGAACCATCCGGGGGCAACGGACTCGCTGACGGGTGCCAGTCGCAACTGGCCGACACCGCAGGCGCACGATCAGCGGGGAGCGAAGACCCCGGAACAGATAGCGGCCGCGCGGGAGCGGACGGGCGCGGGAGTCTCGAATCTGAACGAAGCCGCGGACCTCTGGCGCACGCCCGATACGCCGGCATCAGGCGGGCCGCGCAATCGCCAGACCTCGATAGGCAACGGCCACCAGATCACGATAGCGGAGCAGGCCGAACACTGGCAGACCCCGGGAACGGACTCCTTCCGCAGCAGGGGAGGGGACCGGAAGGACGAGATGGGTCTCGACCAGGAGGCGCGGACCTGGTTCCCGACACCGGCAGCACGCGACTACCGGACGCCGAACGCGAAGCCCTATACGGAGCGGGGCGGGGGGTCGAAGGGCGAACAGCTTCAGAACTTCGTGGAGCACCTTTGGCCGACTCCGAACGCGAACCCCTCAGCACCGAACAATTCGACCGACAGGGGGAACGGCCGCATTTCCGCACGCCTGACGGATCAGTGTCTCGAATCGCGGGCGGAATCCCTCGTTTCGCGCCAGGTCCCAGTGATCCCCGATGGCCCGCCATCCTCGCAGAGTGGCCAGACCTCGCGCCGGCGCTTGAATCCCCAATTCGTGGAATGGCTGATGGGGTTCCCGATTGGATGGACCGCGCGATGACCAACCGCACCAAACGTCTCGGCCGCCTCGGCAATGCCGTGGTCCCGCAAATCGCGGAATGGCTCGGATTACGAATTCTCGATTTTGATTTATGTCTGAAGAAGTAGCACCCCCTTCGCTCATACAAGGGACCGAAGGCGTCGCAACGGCTGATGCTCCAACCGATTTCAGGGACTATGCCAAGTGGCGCAATACGGGTGAATTGCCCGAGCAGAAGGAAGAAAAACCAACCGCGGCCGTGGCTGAAAAACCACCGGCCAAAACTGAACCGGACTCGGAAACGGACGACTCTCAGGAAACAGGGGACGAAAAAGACGAACCGCAGGAAGGCGACGAAGGCGCGCCCGCCAAACGGGGCGGATCGCGACAACGTCGCATCGATAGGCTGACACGCGAAGTTGAGGAGTTGAAGCGACAGATTGCCGGTCAACCGGTGAAGCCGCAGGATAAGCCCTCAGAACCCGCGAAACCAGCCGCTGCCGGTAAGCCGAAGCTGGAAGACTTTCAGACTTTAGAGGCGTATCAGGAAGCGCTGACGGACTGGAAACTGGATGAACGCGACCGACTGCAAAAGGAACAGCAGGCGCGAACGGACACCGAGAATGCACTCCGCACAGAGCAGACCGAGTGGGCCAGAAAAGAAAAGGCCGCGCGGAAGGCGCACAGCGACTACGACGACTTGATGGAGACGGTACAGATTCCCGCAGGACCGGGAGTACTGGCCGCGCGTCAGGCGCTCTTAGAAGACCCCAACGGCGCCGAACTCTTGTATCACCTCGCCAAGAATCCGAAAGAACTAGAGCGCATCGCTGCCCTGCCACCGGCAAGCGCAGTGATGGCCGTGGGCCGACTCTCGGCCGCGTTTGAAACCCCTGCCACTGAAAACGGGAAACCCAAATTATCGGGCGCACCCAAGCCGCCGCCGCCGAGTTCTAGACCGGGAAAAATCGTTTCCGACGATCCCAACGATCCCGATGTACAGAAGGATTTCAAACGGTGGGCGAAAGCGAGGGAGGCGCAATTGAAGGGGCGATAAGTGGCCGTCAATACTCTCCTAACGATTCAGATGATCACGAATGAACTTCTGCTTCGTTTCAAAAACAATTTAGGCTTTAGCGGCGCGATCGATCACACGTGGGACGACAAATTCGCAGTAACGGGCGCCAAAATTGGCGACACTCTGCGCCTTCGTGATCCGGTCCGCTACAACGTAACCAAAGGCCGTGTCATCACACCGCAGGACACGGTTGAAACCCAGAAATTCCTAGTCCTCAACCAGCAGGCAGTCGTACCGTTCCAGTTCACCTCCGCGGAACTCACGCTATCAATCGATGCGTTCCGCGATCGTTATTTGGACTCCGCGGCTGTCTCTCTCGCAAACCAGGTCGACGTCGACGGGCTCACAATGGCGTATCAATCGACCGGCAACCAGGTAGGCACACCGGGGACACCGATCACGACGCTTGACCCGTTCTGGGCCGCGGGCGAAACCCTCGATTTGTTTTCCGCCCCGATGGACGGCAAACGAACGATGTGTATTTCTCCCAAGTTGCAGACCGCCGCACTGAAGGCCGCGCAGGGACTGTTCCAGTCCTCCAACCAGGTCAAGCAGCAGTACGAACGCGGCCGCATGGGGATTATGGGAGGGTTCGAGTGGGTCATGGACCAGAACGTCAGGACCCACACTGTCGGACCGCTCGGCGGCGCGCCGCAGGTCACCACGGCAGGCCAGACGGGCTCAACCCTGCTGGTAAGCGGCTTCACCGCGGCCGCGGGCCTGCGCCTGAAGAAAGGCGATAGTTTCACGCTGCCAACCGTGTTCGCAGTGAACGCTGTTTCCGGAGATCCGCAATCCGATCTTCTGAAATTCGTGGTCACCGCGGACGTATCGAGCGACGCCAGCGGCGCCGCCTCGATTCCGATCTATCCGCCGATCATCGTCGCAGGCGTCCCGCGCAACCCGTACCAGACCGTCACGAATTCGCCCGCGGCCGGGGCACCACTGACGATCACCAGCGGCGCCGCAAACGCGCTGATTCCGCAAAATCTGGCATTCCATCAGGCCGCGTTTACGATCGGTATGGCACCGCTCGCGATTCCGGCGGGCGTCAATTTCGCTGCCAATGCGGTAGACCCCGATACCGGCGTTTCGATCCGCACCATCAGCGATTACGACATTATCAACGACCTTTTCATTACCCGATGCGACGTGCTTTACGGGCACGCTGCGCCGCGTCCTGAATGGGCAACCCGCATCGTGCAGTAAGAGGGAAAACCATGAATGATCTGATGAACCCCGCAAGTGAAGCAGCAGAGAGCGGCACCTACCCGAAGGTGTTTTTTAGTCTGCTCGATCGGACGGCACCACGCATCATCAACAATCCGGATGAAGAGGCGGGGCTCGATCTGTTGGAGTGGACGACGATTCCACCGCAGACGCGGGCCGCCACTGAACCGGAGTTTCCCGCCGTCTACTACAACATCAACGTTCCCGCGGTCATCATTAACAACGCCGCGGAACTTGCGCAACTCAGCACCAGCTTCGTACGGCTGGATTTGACCGGCGTATTTGAACCGGTTCCACCTGCTGTATGAAGCCCTCCGACGACTACCCGCGGATGCTCTTTCACCGGGCTAAAGACCCGGTAACGGTGCATTCGCGGGAGGAGGAGGCAGCGCTCGGCGCGGAGTGGTCGCGTAAGATCTGGCCGCCGATCGAAGAGCTAGACCCCAACGGTGAAGAGGAAGACGACGACGAAGAGAGTGAAGGCTCTGAACCGCCGCCGCCGCCGCCGCACCTTCCGCCGGTTCACAAACCCTCCAAGCGACCAGGCAGACCAAAGAAGAAACATTGAGGCGAACTGATGCCATATCCGAAAGTGTTTTTCAGCCTCACCGAGCGCCTTGAACCGCGGGTTGTTCAAAACGCTCAGGATGAAGCGCTACTGAATCCGAACGAATGGACGACGGTTCCGCCGCAGGCCAAGGCGGGCGAGTATTACCCGCAACTCTGGGCCAACCCGAACGTCTGGCCGGTGATCGTTCACAACCCCGGCGAACGGGACGCGCTCGGCAGCGATTGGAAGCACTACGATCTGACGCCGTTCCTGCCACCGACAACCGCGGTACGCCTCGAACCTCTCAGCGCGACGATTCCGGCAATCGGCAGTTTCAGTGAGACGATTGCCGTTTTCATCACCACGCCAGGGCAGGACCCCACCTGGATGCCGACGAAGGACGCCTCGGCAACATGGCTGATGATCGCTAGCCCAACCGTCCCGCAGACCACGGACGGAACCGTTGAATACCAGGTGTCCGCAAATGCGGGCGCCGCACGTTCCGCCAACATCTACATCAACGGAAAGACGTTCACCGTTGATCAGGAAGCGGGCGTATAGGGCTGGAAGTGCGGAGGTGCGGGCGAAGTGCGGACGTGCCGCACTACCAGCAAACGCGGGGATAAGTGATTTATGCCGACTACTGTTAGCGACCTCATCCATTCCTCGATGCGCCTGATTGGCGCAATCGCCGCGGGGGAATTGCTCGAAACCGATGAACTAAACGACGCCTTCGTTTCGCTCAACCAGATGCTTTCCTCTTGGAACACAGAAGGCGCATCGCTGGTTGCGCGCCAGCGTCAGGTGGTGCCGATTGCGGGCGTGAACTCCTACCCGCTGTCGGTCAGGCCGATCCGGATCGATGCCGCCAGCACCGCCATTAACAGCGTCGATTCGGCGTTAGAGATTGTCGATGCGGCCGGCTGGGAAGCGATCCCGGTTCCCGAAAAGGCCATGCAGTCAATCTTTATCCGGCGGCTCTACTGCGATTACGCCTTTCCGAACTCGACCGTGTATATCTGGCCGACGCCGCGCATGGCGGGAAACCTCGAACTCTGGATGTACGCGCCCATGCCGCCCTTCGCATCTCTGACATCGCCGATCGTGCTTCCCGATGGATACGAGGCGGGTCTGCGCTTCAATCTGGCGGTCTGTCTTGCGCCAGAGTACGGGCGCCCGATCGACCCGATCGTGCTCTCTAGCGCGCAAAATTTCAAGGGCTCTCTGGTTCAGTTGAACGCTGGTAATCAGATGAAATCGCAAGCGCCCGCGGCCGCAGCGTGACAGGCAGGTTATGAGCACTTTTCCCGCAGTTAACGACTCAAACGCCACGCTCTACGTAGCGAACGACAACATTCAAACCACGTTGAGCGTAGTCCAGAACCCCTCCGATACCGTCGCTATTGTGGCGTCGACGGTGGGCTGGTCCCCCTACATGATTGCCACGATCGACAACGAGCAGGAAATGGTTACCGCGGTGGTGGGGGCGAACACGCTGCAGGTGACCCGCAACTTCAACGGCACGGGTAGCGCGAGCCATGCGGCCGGACGGAAGGTCTCTAATTTTGTCGACGCCGCGTATCACTCGGCAGTATCTTCCGCGATACAGGCAATTCAGCAGTCGCTGACGGGCGGCCCGGGCGGCGCATGGCCGCACGGGCCACAGTATAAGACTCCCAACAACAAGTACAAATGGAGTTTCAACGATCCGGATTTTGGGCTCGCTCTGTTCACACAATACGGTGTTCTGGGCGGGCCCTACATCACCGCATCGAACCCGGGGGGGGGAGACGGACAGGGCGAGGCGCACTACTACTATCACGATGCCGGAAACGCAGCCGTCGCGGCGATCGGCAAATCGTGGGGGTTGCAGGCCTATAAACACGCAGGCAGCGGTGGCACTCTCTCGGGCGTCTGGGTCGATGTCACCGCGGACGGCACCTGGACTGCGCAGGCTCCAGCAGGTGGCGGGATTACCAACGGTCCGATTGCAGGAACATTCTCCGCAACCCTGAATCATTCGACGGGCCCGGGCGGGTTCGCGCTTTCGCTCAATACCTACGCGACGTGCAACGGGCCTTCGCCCGCGCAGCAGTTGAGCGGCATCGAAGTGGATATTGCGAACCATGTGGTAGGCACCAGTGGCCACGTGGGCATCATGGTGGTTGACCAGTCGACGCAGCCTACCACCCAGGCGGGTGCCGATTTCGGATACGGGCTCATCGGCCAGGGCGGCTCGCCGGGATTCCAGGATGGCATCCACTTCTACGCCGGGGGAGTGGCATCTAACGGCACCGTGTTTCGAGCGGCGGGCGCCTGTCAGAACGGGATCGATTTATCCGCGTGCACCTTCGGCGGCTATGCGCTCTTTTTGCCGGGGTTCACGCTGGGGCCCACCGGAAATATCCTCTCGCCGCTGACGATCAATACCGGCGGCGCCGCGGAGACGCCGCTCACGTTACAGTCCTCCGCAAAGACCTCGGGAAACATGCTCTCGATGGTCCATACGACCACCACATGGACCGGCAACGGACTATCGATGAGTTTCGGTCTCGGCGGCGGGACCTACAGCGGCGATTTCATCGCCTGTTTTATCGCGGGCGCCCTGAAATTTGAAGTCACCAATAGCGGCGGACTCAACAGCGGACCCCAGAACTACATCGGGACCGAGACGGGCGCGAATAATGCCATTGTCGCGACGGTTCCGGTAGCTCTGGCGGCCGGACTGCGGGTCTCGATCAAGCTGGCGCATTCGCTTCAGGTGGGTGTCAACACGCTGAACGGGGCGCCGATCAAAAGCAGCCGCAACCCCGCAAACAACATCGCAACGGGCTACGCCGTGGGCGGCATCTTCACGGCCATCTACGACGGAGCAAACTACCTCGACGTATCGCAATGAACCCCCCAGAAATCACCGTCCAGGAACGCGCTGAATTTTGGCGCAAACGCCACGACCTTTTGTTGGCACAGTTCACCGTCGACAAGGCGCGATACGAGTTCGAAGCACTCTCGCGCGCATTGCAGGTACGCGCCGAGCAGGGCGGGTATCAGATGGCGCAGGGCCAGGATGGGGAACCGATATTCGTTCCCAAGGCGACCGATCGGCCAGGGCCGATTGAACTCAAAAAGGAGGCCTGATGGGCACCGCTCCGGTCCCGACGCAATGGAACGCCGCGCAATGGAACGCAGGCCTATTCGGGGGCGGCACCCGTCCGCCAGGTTTGATTACGCAGGTGGGAAACAGCCTGCTGTATCCAGCGCTTCGCAAAGCCGCGGTCACGCTCGGGCCGCAGCGCACGCCCTCCCCGGCGCAGTATCAGGATGCCATCGAGGAGTTGAACCGCTTAATCGGTTCCTTGAACTGCGATCGGTTCTTCATTTACTCGGTTGATATTTACCTGTTCCCGTTGACCGGCAAAATGACCTACACCATCGGCCAGGACCCCTCGGGGATCGCGATAGCCGACTTCGACGCGCCGCGGCCGCAGGGAATCGATCGCGCGAATATTGTCATGGATTCCGGCGGCGGGATACTGCGCTTCCCGGTGGGGATCATCACCGACCGGCAATGGGCACTGATCCAACAGCAGGAACTGATCAACACGATTCCCAACGTCCTGTACAACGATCGGGCCTATCCGATTTCGACGCTCTACCTGTACGGGCAACCGATCCCGGGTTATCAACTCGAACTCTACGTATGGCATTTGGTCCCGACGTTCCAGAGCACTTCGGACGTGGTGTTACTCCCGCCGGGATATGAAGACGCACTGGTGCTGAATCTTGCGGTGCGTCTGGCGCCGCACTTCCAGCGGATCATCCCGCCCGACGTGCGCGAGGATGCGCGTCTTTCGCTGATGCGTCTCGAATCGCTGAACGCGCCGCAGCCCGTCGCGCCTCTATTCGGTCTAGGCGGATGCGGAGGAGGATTCAACATCTATAGCGGCGAGTGGGAGGAGCGCTGAGGGCTTCCGGCAAATGATCGTTTGCAAATATGATTTTCCTGTCCACTCGCCAACGCGCACAACCAGCCACATACCGGCGCGAAAGACCCGCTCAACCGAACGCCGCTTTACGGGAATATCGATCGCCTCTAAGGGTGCGTTGTGGGTGAAGTGATCGTGGACGTCGAAACCCGCGCGTTCGATCAGATGCCGCAGACTGCGGCCGGTGAAGTGGTGCAGGTGATGGGCCGAGTACAGCCGATTGAAGGCCACGGGCACTCCCACCCGCCGCCCGATCCTCGCCAGTCCGTAGAGCAGGCTCGATTCGTCCAGCGTCATCACGGCGACGGTGCCGCCGGGAACCGCCAGGTCCCGCATGCGATTTACAAAGCCGCGGATATCGGCAACGTGTTCGATGACGGCAAGCGACACCACGCAATCGAATTTGCGCCTGAAATCCAGCGCAAGAAAATCGCCAACGTAGAACCTGATACCGGCCGTCTCGGGATTGTCGAACAGGTCGACGCCGGTAAGGTCCAGATCCGGACGGGCCGAGCGCAGGTAGCGCAGAAAATCACCGCGGCCGCAGCCCACATCGAGCACCGATGCGCCTTTCGGGATGAGCTGCGCCAGCCGCGCGAACAGGGGCGTATTCGGATGCTCGAACCATCGCTGATGGTCCTGGTCGAAATAACTGTTTTGATAATTTTCCTTCGCAACCGAAGCGAGATCGGTGAACGGATGCGAGCAGGTTCGGCACCGGTAAAGGTCTGCTTCGGGGTGATGCGCCATGAAGGACACACTGGCGCCGCATACCGGACAGGTTTCAACCATAGACCCGCCGATTCTATCTTGACGCGCTGAAAAACACGCTACCGCCGCACGCCACTACGTGCGAATTCAAACCATCTCCCAATTTCGCAATTTGGCAATTTTGGCATGAAAATCTCTCTCGTTGGGCCCAGTTATACGCTGCAGAGCGTCGTCGCTGCGGCGCAGCAAACGATGAATTGGTATCCGGAAACTCTGGCCGTGGCCGATGAGCCGCGGCGACAGGTATTTTTCGGGCGGCCGGGTCTGAAGTTTTTCGCGAATCTGGTCCCGGGCAAAATCCGCTGTATGTGGACCGGGGGAGGCCGGCTTTTTGTCATCCACAACGGCACGCAAAGCGAAGTATTTCAAGACGCTACCCATACGGCATCGCCAAAAACCGTGCTGGAAGGCAGCGGAAATCCGGACCCCGCGCAGATATTTTCGAATGGCCACCAGCTGCTGGTAATTTCCGGCGGGCAAGCGTACTGCGACAACGGCGCGGGTCCCGACCCGATTCTCTTTTCGATCACCGGCACAGCCTCGGCACCGGGGGGCACTAACCTGATAACCCGTCTCACCGGGCCGCCGTTCGATCCTGCATGGACTAACAAAACCTTGCGGTTCGACGGCCAGTTTTACCACATCGACGGTGTACCGGTGACCGTGCCAGCGGGCCAAACGATGCTGGTTACGCCGAACCCGCCCGCGGTCCCCGAAGGCGTCTGGCAGGTGGCGGGAGGGGCGCCGCTTGACGCCATCACGGGCGGCATTCTAGACGGCTATTTCATCGTGGGCCGGATGCCGAGCAGCAACCCCGCATTGCAGGCGCAGGGGCGCACGTTCAATATCAGCCAATTGAATGAGGGCGCGTATTGGGACCCGCTCGATTTCGGCGTAAAGGAAGGCTATTCCGACGTACTGCGATCGGTGCTGTGCGATCACGAGGAACTCTGGTTATTTGGCACGGTAACCACTGAGGTTTGGACAAATATTGGATCAACCGTCGATTCCGCGGGCGTGGCGACGTTCCCGTTTCAGCGCATGGCGGGCGCCTTCATTCAAGACGGTTCCTCTGCGACGTTCGCGCCCTGTTCAGTCGGTCCCTATACCTGCTGGCTCGGCGGGGGAACGGACGGGCAGACCGTCGCTTACCGCGCGCTCGCCTTCCAACCGGAACGCATCAGCACGCATGCGCAGGAGGAAGACTGGAACGCGCCCGGGTTCAACGTGAAGGATGCGGTTTCGTTCTGCTACCTCGATGCGGGACACCTGTTTTGGGTAGTCAATTTTTGGGCGCAACAACAGACGTGGGTCTACGACATGACGGAGGGCCAATGGCATGAGCGTGCGGGCTGGAATCCGGTTACAAACCAGTTCACGCGCTATCAGCCTTGGTTCCATGTCTTCATCCCCGAATGGGGGGTTGGCGGAAAACACATCGTCGGCGACCCGACGACGGGCAACCTCTACGAACAGAGTCTGAACTACTACGACGATGACGGCGCGGCGATTGAATATATCCGCTGTTTCCCGCACCTGCTGAACGAAGACAAGAACCTGTTTCACCACCGCATCGAGATTTACATGGAGACGGGGGCCGTCCAGAACCCGACTCCCCCCTTGCAGGTGGGACTCGATTGGAGCGACAACCGCGGGCACACGTTCGGGGACGCTCGAACGATCCAGCTTGCGGGCGCACCAGGCGAATATACGAAGCGCATCGTCTGGCGCCGCCTCGGACGGTCCCGCGATCGGGTCTATCGGCTTGGGGTCAATGGACGCAGCAAAGTGGCCTTGACGGACGCCTTTCTAGAAGTCACGCCGGGAACCTCGTAATGGGCAATCAGTTGATCGTGCCACCGTTTCGGACGTCGCTGTTGACGGCGAACGGCGTACCGCTGTCGGCTCTGGGGGACGGGAACGGCGATCTCGCAGCGGGCGGGCCGCCCGATCGCCGCACCACCACCACGATAGAGACCACGCGCGATTGGTGGCTCTATTGGCGCACGCTCGCCGAGTTCGCAAACAACGGTCTGAACATGTTGACCTTTGGCACAGCTTCAGACCGGCCGGATGCGTCCACGATGCCGGACGGCGCAATCTATGTGGAAAGCGACCGAAGCGGAGTGATCTACCAGAACCAGGGCGGGGAATGGCACTACCTCGCCGGGACGATGTACGGCACGCTTTCGCCCGATCAGCGGCCGACTGGACTCGGGCCCAATGACGCGGGCTTCGATTTCCGCAGCACCGATACCAACCCGCTGTTAGGCGCACGCGAGTTCATCTGGTCCGGATCAATCTGGGTCGAAGCGACGGCCGTCCTCTACGGCACACACGCGCAGCGGCCCGCGGGATCGGTTGCACCTGCACGATGTCTTTACGTCGAAACCGATCGCTCGGAAGTGCTCTACCAGAACCAGAACGGCACCTGGCATTTTGTGGCGGGCACGATGTGGGGCACTCTCGTTCCGGACCAGAGGCCGACCGACCTCGGCGTGAATGATGCCGGGTTCACGTTCCGCGCGACCGACGTACAGAGGCAATTCATCTGGTCTGGCACGGCTTGGGTAGAAACCACGCAAACGCAGGGAGACGCGCAGATTGCGTACGCTAACGGTTCAATCACGCTGACGGGTTCCCCCACCGCGATACCTGGCGCATCGATCACGTTGAACCGGGCGGGCCGGTATCTGATCACCGGCAACTATACGTTTGTAGTGATCGGTACGGGCGATCTGAATCAGGGCATGCGCGGCGATATGGTCGCAAATGGGGTTGGCCAAGCCGGTACCGTGCTGGCCACCGCGCCCGCCAGCCCAACATACCTGCAGGCGTCGCAGCAATGGATGTACACGGCCGTAGCCGCGAACCAGGTCGTTTTTCTGCGGGGTTATAAGGACGCAGCGGGGACCGGAACCAGCCAAGCCATTTCCCCGTTTACGTCAATCTCGGCGGTCTGGATCGCACCATGATTCATTTCGAACGCTCCTTCGATTACGAATTGATCCGCCGGATTATGACGCACCCGCGCATCTGGCCGTACATCTCTGACGACTATTCGCCAGCGGTCGAAGACTACTACCCGATGGAAAGCGCGCTGATCTGGTACATCATCGTGCGCGATATCTTCCCCGATGCAGGGCCCGAAGAAATTCTCGGGTTATGGCTGTTCGTTCCACAAAATGGCATTTGTTGGGAGGTGCATACTTGCCTGTTGCCGCCCGCATGGGGCGAACGCGGGCAGCGGGCCGCGCGTCTGCTTCCGGAATGGATCTGGGAAAACACGCACTGCCGGAGGATTATCACGAACGTACCGACGCAGAACCGCCTCGCCCTGCATTTTGCGACCCGCGCAGGCATGAAAGTGTACGGGGTCAACCAGGACAGCTATCTAAAAAACGGGATTCTCTATGATCTCGTTTGCCTCGGGATCAGCAAACCCGACAAATCGGCCGCTAATGAAGCGGAAACCGGGTACCAGGCGCACGAGAGAGACTTCGCCCTGGTGACCACGCAGAAACCCGAAAGGGAGGGTTAGAAGCCATGCCAGCAGCAGTAGCGATACCCGCAGCCGTCTCCGCGGGCAGTTCGATCCTCGGAGGTATCCTCGGTTCCAGCGCAGCCAGCAAAGCCGCCGCGATCCAAGCGGCCGCCGCCAAAGCCGCTGCGGGCGATCTCAAGAGCCAGTTGGATATTTACAATCCGCAGATCGGCGCCGCCAGCACCGCCGCGGCGCAGGGAGTGACCGACGCCACCACCGCGGGCCGAGCGGATATCCTCGGGGCCGTAGGGACCGGCCAGGGCCGCATCACCGACGCCACTGCGCAGGCGCAGGGCTTTCTACAGCCGTATATGACGGCGGGCACTGGGGCGCTTACGACGCTTCAGAGTTTGATGGCACCCGGTGGCGACTTGAGCAAGACATTCACCGCGGCCGACATGCAGCAGTACGACCCGGGTTACTCCTTCCGGATGGAACAGGCCGCGAAAGCGCTGCAGGGCTCGGCGGCCGCGCGCGGCGGGTCACTCGGCGGCGGAACGGCCGCGGCGCTTACCGGGTTGAGCCAGAATCTGGCATCGAGCGAATTCGGCAACGCCGAACAGAGATTCAGGGCGCAGCAGACCGACCGATTCAACAGATTAAATTCGCTGGTCAACCTCGGCGCAACGTCGGCCAATCAGGCGGGCGCGTTCGGAATGACGGGCGCAAACGAGTTCGCAAACCTTGGATTGACGGGCACTACATCGGCCGCGGATCTCGGGTTGCGTGGCGCGACGGGCGCGGGCCAGTTCACAACACAAGGCGTCCAACAACAGGCTTCAAATGCGCTGAACACGTACGGCAAAATCGGGGATCTCATGACCGGCGGCGCCGCGGCGCAGGGCGCCGGGATCGTGGGTTCGGCGAATGCGTGGGGCAGCGCTCTGGGCGGGGTGGCCGGTGCAGCGGGGCAAGTCGGCAACTACTACCAGGGCCAGCAGACCATGAAAGACCTGATGGCGAATCCTGCGCTCGGCTATGTAGTCAACCCGGCAACCGGCCGCGGCTATCGGTTGTAGAGGTTTTTATGGCGATTGATCCATCTATTTCGCTGCAAGTACGGCCACCGGTAATTCCGGTTCCCGAGATCCAGAGTCCGCTGGATCGCTTCACTAAAGTGCTGACGCTCCAAAACCTGATGACGCAGGGGCAATCGGGGCAACTCGGATTGCAATCGCAGCAACTGCAATTGCAGGAGCGACAGAGGCAGATCGATGAAGAGGATAAACTGCGCCAACTTTATTCGACTAACCCGAACCCGACCCACGCTGACATCATTTCGACAATCGGTCCAACCCGCGCAATCCCTCTGATCAAAGCGCAAAGCGAGCAGTTACAGCAGTTTTATAAGACTGAGCAGGAACGAGCCGCAACGCTTGGTTCGCTGGCCGGATCAGCGACTGATAAAGATTCTGCGGTCCGCGCAGTTTGGGAAGGAATCAACCGCCGCGCTTTTGCTGCGGACCCCACTCAAAATGCCCAGATCGGCCGCCAATTGCTCGATCATCTGAACACCAAGGGATTCGATCCGGCGGAGTTCAAACAGTTCCAAGCGCAGGCGATGACCGCAGAGCAGCAGCACTCAGCCGCGCTGGCGGATTTGGAAGAAACGCGCAAAGCGACTCTCGCACCGTATCAACTCTCTGAAGCCCAATCGAAAGCGCGACAGTCTGCACTACAGGATGCGGGCCAGACCATCCAAACGCTTACCGATATGAAGAATTTTCCCGCGTGGCTCTCAAGACAACCCGCGGAAGCGCAGACGTATTTCCGGGGCCTTGAGAATATGCCACTGGCCGATGTCCAGCGGATTGTGGGCATGGCATCCACCGCGGCAAAACCCGGTGAGACGATTCCGCTACCGGCGGGCGTTCAGGAACAGAAGGTCGCACAACAGGCCGCGATCGGTCTTGCCACCGAGCAGGCGAAACAGGGATTCACGAACCAGAAAAACGAAGCGCTGGTTAACGCCGTGATGAATGACAAAAGCGGGGTTGTCTACGCGAATCTGCCGGGGGAACAACAGAGGGAAATTGCGCCGATCCTCGCGCAACGGGGTTGGACGCAGTTCGCCGCGAAGCCGTCCGATACCGAACTAACCAAGCTGCAGGACATCCAGAAAGCTCTCGGCATCGCCGGTAATCTCAAATCGACGCTGGAGAAAAACGCCGACCTCATCGGACCGGTAAGCGGCCGTCTCACTCAGTTGCCGTATGCGACCGAACGGAAAAAACTGCAGGCCGACATCGACCTGGCGCGCCAGATCATCGGCAAGGGATTAGAGGGCGGGGTTCTGCGGAAGGAAGACGAGGAGAAATATAAAAATATTCTCCCAACGATGATCGATACGCCGGAAGTGGCGCAGAGCAAACTAAGCAAGCTGCAAGAACTCCTGACGCGCGATCTCGGCACCTACCGGCAGAGTCTGACGGGCGCAGGGCGGCAACTCCCTCCCGCGGCCGCGCAGCCAGCGCAACCGGCGGCGCCGCCGAAAGTCGGCGATATCATCCCCGGCAAGGCCGGTCAAAACTATATGTTCATCGGTGGCGACCCCAACGACCGGAATAATTACAAAGTCTGGACGCCGGTAACACGCTAATGCTCGACCAGGACCCGTGGGAACTCAACTATGCGCCCGCGGCGCCGCCGCCGCAGGCATCGACGGGATACACCGTCAAAGGTCTGCAGGGCAGCGAGCCGAAAATTCAACTCGGGCCCATTCAGCGGGCGGCCGCTCCTGCAGCCGCTCCTGCAGCCGCTCCAGGCGTGGACCCGTGGGAACTCCCCTACCAATCGGCGCAGAAGCCGCCGGAACCCTCGCCGATCGCCAAAACTGCCAAAGCGTTTTGGGAGGGAATCGGCGGGCAGGCGCTCACCGATATGCTCGGCGGCGACTGGCGCGACCCGAAAGCAAATAAAAAAGCATTCGACACGGCCAAAGCGATCGTCAGCGGAATTGCCGCCGAACCGGGCCGGATGTGGGGTGAACTCTCGCGCACAGGCGAATCGATGCTCAAGGGCGATTTGAGCGGCACAGCCTTTCACCTAGCGGGCGCGGTTCCGTTTCTCGGCGCGCCAGCGCAGCAGGTGGGGATGGACGTCGATCGCGGCGACCCCGCGGCCGCGGTAGGGCATACGGCCGCTCTGGTTGTGCCGATGGTTGCGGGGCCACTGGCGGAAGCCACCGGACGCGCGACCGCCACCACCGGCACCGTAGCGCGTGGCGCCGCTACCGGATTAGTGAAGGCCATACCAACTGCCGCGACGGCCGCCGCCGAGCGATCGGTCTACGGCGCTTTAGGCGGGGTCGAAGGCATGATTGCCGCGGCAAAGATCGCCGCCGGCAAGGAACTGGCGCAAGGCGCGATTACTGGCGCGCGTGGAGCGCTCGCCGATCGCGCCGCAGCCGCGGCCGCCGACCTCGCCGCCCAACAGGCCGCACGCGAAGCCGCCGACGCTGCACTGGCCAGAGGGGCGAAGGTAACCGACGCGCAGGAAGCGATGGTTAACCCGCCGCGGCAACTACCGCCGGGGGGGATCATCACACCGGCACCAGCGGCCGAAAGTTTTGTACGCAGCGTTCCGGGGATGTATCCCACCGGGCCGAATCCAGCGCGAGCGCTGCCACCAGGACCCGCGCGTGTAATCGAGATGCCGGGGCCGGAAGCGCCGCCGAGTGGAATCGAAGTCACTCCGGCAATGCTCGATCAGATTGCCAGGGACCAGACCGGCAAGCCCTACAAGAAACTGAATGCGGTCGACCAGGCGAACGTGGTTGAGATCGCGCGACGTGTCAGCCAACCGCCGGAAGCGGCGCCGCCCGCCTCGACCGATACCAGCTTCGTTCAGAGCGTCCCCGCGCAACTCCCCGACATCATCCCGCAAAATTTGCGGACCAATGCGCCAGCGGAAGCGGCCGCGACCACACTACGCGACCAGATACAACCGGTCAAGGCGGCGACCGAAACAGCAGCCCCACGGGATTTTAAGGCGGGCGCTCAGGACGCGAAGGCCACCATCTACGCGCAACAGTTCTTCGACCACAATTTGACATCCGCCGACGTTCAAGACCCCACGCATGGATTCAAAGAACAGCAATGGGTGGATCTAGCGAAGAACTTTAAGCACGGGCCGCCGAGCGAAGTTACCCGGGCGATGACGCTGCAAAAACTCGATGCACTTTGGCAAGCCGAGCAGCCGGGACCGGCGACGGCCGCGCAAGGTAAAGCGGCATTCGAGCAGGCGAAAGCAACCGGAGCCGCTACAATAGAGCCAAATGCTAAAAGTACACCTGCCATCGGACAGACTTCCCGAAAACCAACCGGAAGCACGGGGGCGCCGGTTTATGGACCGCGTGAACCAGTGGCGCCAGTCCAACGCGGCGCAGACGTCACCATCAGAGTCCCAGGCGAAACCACAACCTACCAAGGACAGTACGCAGTCAGAGAGCTAGACGACGTTTACCCGAGTCACAACCCGCAGACCTTCCAGCAAAACCCCGACTACTATTTCAAGAACGATCGCGATTACTCAAACCCCACCAACAAAGAACGGGTTGTAGTCAACAGCAAAGCCGACACGTTTGACCCCGCCTATCCTCTGGCCGACTCTCCCGACGCTACGCACGGGCCGCCCGTCATCGATCCCAACGGGAACGTACTCGGCGGCAACAATCGCGCGATGATCCTTGAACGGGTCTACAAGAACAACCCCACCGGGGCGGTCGCATACCGCGCCGAGCTTGCCCGCAGGGCGCCCGCGTTTGGCATCGATCCCGCGCAACTCGCCGGCATGAAGCGGCCGATACTGGTTCGCGAACTCGCAGCGGCTGAAGGCGACCCACAGCGGGCAATCACCAATTTGAACAAGACCGGAACCGCCGCACTCACCGCGGCCGAGCGCGCCACCGCGGACGCGCGCACGATCACGCCAGCGGCCGCGGACTATCTCGCCAAGGCGATCGACACCGAAGGCGCCGACGCCACGCTAAACGATGTCCTCAGCGGAAAGAACGGCGCCGCGATCGTGAACAAGCTGGTTGACGATGGCGTTTTCACGATGCAGGAAAAACCGAATCTGGTCGACGCGCGCACGGGTTCGGTCACGGCCGCCGGCAAAGAGCGGATTTCGAAAATGCTACTCGGGCAGGTATTCGAAACCGCGGACCAATTGACCCGCACCCCTCCGGAGTTGCGCGCCAAACTGGAACGGGTTATTTCGCCCGTCCTGCAATCAGGCCAGAAAGCCGGATTCGATCTACTGCCCACGTTGCGCGAATCGATAAACCTACTCGAATACGCTCGCGCGCACGGTATTGGACATTTGCCGGACGCAATCGCGCAGGAAAGCATATTCAGCGATGCGCCTAAATTCTCTCAGGCGGCCGTCGACCTGGCGCAGTTCCTACGCGACAGTAAACCGAATGAGGTATCGAAGGCGTTTCGGCGATACGTCACCAACGCTGAGCCGACCATGTTCGGCAAGTCCACACCAGGCGAAGCATTCACCGACGCATTCGGCGGGAGTACACCGCCACCGGCAAACCTGCGCGAGTTGATGCCGGAACCGCCCGCGGCCGCGGCGCCACGCAAGCGGCGATCAAAACCCGTTCGCTAGTTCCTGCCCTTGACGCCGGTCTACGTCGGCCGCATACTTCCGCACAGACACATACCTCCGCGAAAATCGGTGGATTTCCTTTGTACCCGGGACGCTGCACCTCGCAGGCGTCCCGGTTTTTTTGCGTCTTGCGTCTTTATCCGACCAACGCTCGAATCAGGCGTGCAAGCTCCGGAGTCTTCCGGAACCATTCGCCATTGTCGCGGGCGCTCTCAAATTTTTGATGGAGCCATGACTCTGTTTCGCGCGAGGCCGGAAACGATCCGATAAGGCGAATGGCGAACGAACTTGGCCGCAATGTGCCCAACCCGGTGAAGCGCTGGCGCGGGCGTGTAGAGAAACCGATCTTCACGTGCTGGCCGTCTTCGGTTTCGACAAAGTACACATATCCGGACTCCGTTGGAAGTGATGGCGTGACACTGCGAGCCGCCACGCCTTCGAATTCCGACTGAAGAACTCTGGCATACGGTAAGGCGCTTTGCAGACTGGCATAGCCAAGTTTCAATTGGACGCTGACGAGTGATCGCGTCAACCGCAGCGTCTGAAGCGCGCACGTATGCTTCAGTGCGTGGAAGTGGGCCTTTTCCGGCGAGATTCCGGCATTCTCGCAATATTTTTTCATCAGATCATCGAGGGTGTTGCGAGAAATAGCCGTTCTTCGTTGCGTGATGAAGAGCGGTCCAGCGTTGCGCCCGCGAACCCGAAGCCATTTTCGTAACGCTATCGTCGCCTCTGGGCCGAGCATTGCTTCGCCGCCGATTGATCCTTTCACCCGCTTCAGCACAATCCGGTCCGGACACAGGTGCGTCTTACCTGGGAAATAATCGCCAATATCGAGCAGTCCGATTTCGCTCGACCGCAAACCGTGATCCAACGCCAGATGCACAATAGCCTTGTCCCGCGCGTTCGCAATCGCCTTTAACAGCAGGGCGATTTCATCCGGCGTAAAGTGGTGCATCCTCTCAATTTGTTGATCGAGCAAACGCTCTTGCATAGCAAGTATGATAGCGATTGAGAGACTGAAAATTCCGGAGACTTAACCCCATGATGCGTAAAAACATTGGGAAATTGAAGACTTCACAGACGCGAGAGGCTGGTAATCCGTATTATCAGACTCCCGAGCCTAAGCCCCAACAGCGCTATAAGTATCTGATAACAGAGGAGATAGAGGCGCTACTCGCCTGCATAACCAGTATGCGTGATCGCGCGATATTCCGATTGGCCTATCAACACGGGTTGCGAGCAAGCGAGATTGGCAAAATCCAGATGACCGACTATAGACCTGGCAAATCAAAGGCCGCGGATCAGGACCGATTGGTTATCGAACGTCTGAAGGGCTCGATTGGCGGCGATACGCGCTTAGTTCCAGCCGCGGCCGTCGCCATTCGGCACTGGGTGAAGAAACGTGGATATACGCCGGGGCCGCTGTTCATCACGCGCGAGGGAACGCCGATCGGCCAGAGACAGCTTGACCGCCTGATGAAGCGGTATTGTCTGCGCGTCGGCATTCCACGCGAAAAGGCCCACTTTCACACGCTCAAACACACCTGCGGAACGATCATGCTTTCAGTGTTGAAAGAATCGGTTGCGCACGTTCAGGCGCACCTCGGCCATGCGGACATTCGCAGCACGATGGTTTATGCGAAGCTCACCGAGCAAGCGAACGAGGAGCGCGCAGCACGATTAAGGAATTGGAGATAGCCAACTCTGTTAATGTCCAGACTGTGCAGAGTCTCGGCATTGCCGAAATTGTGCGCGTTGCGCACCTCCCGTGCAACAGATGCAACACGAAACGGGCCAGAGAACACCTGTTTTGCGTCCGGACGCAATGATACCAGGGGTTCGGCGCACTAGCGGTTGCTGCGCATTTTAGCGGATAGGTAGAATTGCCTCAAATGAGCAGTCTGCGATCCATCATTCAAAAGGGCCGGTTTTACGTTCCCGAATATTACGAGCAGGAACTCTTTGAGGCGTTCGCTATCTATACGAGCGCGGGCCTTCGCGATCCTCAAACGAAGTTAATTAACGCGCAGTCGGTCTGGAACGATACCGTAATGCCCCCACCCGAAAAGCGGGACGAGGATACCTGGAAGCGGTTGCTAAATTTTGAGGAGATTCCACGACCAAAACCGCCGTTTGAACGAGTCTGGCTGGAAGCGCTGATACCGTCGCAAGATGGATTCAATGCGCAACGAATTGGCGCGCTGATTTTGCGGATCGAGGGAACCGAAAATATCCTCCGCAGTTTTGCCAACGGGCGGACGATGCCGGAAGATGCCATGAGGCAGATTGAGATTGATCGCCCAACGACATTTGTAAATGCGCTGTTGATCCACGACTACAACGGTTCGGCTACTCCAACCGGCAATTGCATCTATTGGTTGAATGAAGACGGGCGGTTCTTGTGGTCTTTTAGAATGGCATCACTCGCACTCGCCGAAGAGGACGAGAAAGCCAAAAATCTCTGCTACGCCCAAATGCGTATGCGCCAGGGATGGATACTCCACACATTCGCCCGATTGAACTGCGCCAATGCCAGACTTGTAGAGATTCCTGAGGGCCGGAACGGTCACCGCAGCCATCATAACCGGCCACCATCGAGCGTCTGGCATGAGATCAAGGTAAGCGACGCGCCGAAGATTCGCCGCGCTACGTCTTCCCGGGCGGCGGATAACGAATGCCCAATTCGTTTCCACTGGGTACGCGGCCACTATGCGGACTACACCAAGGGTAAGGGCCTGTTCGGCAACCCGAAACTTCGGCAAGTGTTCTGGATTCCAGAGCATCAAGCGGGAGACGAAGAAGCGGGAACCGTGATGGCAAGCTACACGGTTAACTGAATCCCACGTCTCCCGCTGCCTCACCCGGCCTTCATCCCGCCTTGTCGTCCTCTGCTTTTTTCATCGCGACCAGGCGCGCGCGCGCCGCTTCCAGCCGCTCAACCAGGTTGATACTCCCGCTGTGTTCGACGGCCGTATGCTCGCGGTACAGCTTCGGCCGGAAGCGCTTCAGCAACACCACGGCCAGATTATTGTCGTACTCCGTCTCGTAGATGAGGTGTCCGCTTTTCGTCTTCATCGGCTTCCCGCGCCAATACAATTGACGCTTGACGCCGTTCACGGCGCGATCAATGAGAACGTCCTCCAGTTCCTGGCCTACGCGATCCTGCAGAGCCTCGAACCGCTTGCGGTATTCGGGGTCCGAGTCCAGCTTGCGGTAGTGCATCGTGCGATCGATGCCAGCGGCCGCGGCCGCGGCTTTGACGTTGCCGGACGTCGCGTAGGCGTTGAGGAACACGCGAATGCGTGACGGTTTCGCCGTCTTCTCGGGCATATTGGTCTGATTCTACGCCGCGCCGCGGATTACGCGCACCTTGTTTTTGCTCGGCACGCTCAACCCGTACGCAGTCGGATCGAAGTACTTCGTGAGTGGCATCGTGGGGTTTTTGCGCTGGATGCCGGTATGGTGGAACGATTCGCGCGCGTCGCGACCCTCGGGCGTGATGTGGAAGCCGGCGGCCGGGTTTGTACGCGATCCAGCCGCGAATCAGCATCGACCGAAACGGCCGCTGGTCGTAGGATTGCGCTTGACCGATGCTCAGGTAGACACCGGATGCGAAGGTTTCGAGCATCGGAAACTGAAGGCTGCTCAGGCGGGTAATCATGACGCCACCGCCAGGGCCGCCGCTTTACGACCGGCGTTCATATTCGCACTCCGCGCTTTGCGTTGCGCAACGGTCATATTTGCCCAATACTTTTTCTGGGTCTTTCGCATCTTGGCTAGCCACTCATCATGCTTAGGGTGTTTCGGGTCGCGCGGGTGGAGCGAGCCGTTTTTGCGGGCCTTTGCCTGCCGTCGCGCCATCTCGGCTTTTCGCTCCTCGGGATCATCCGACCAACCCATACGGGCCGCGGCGGGCGTCACTGGGGCGCGCTCGGCGAGTTCGGCATTCGATGGCCTTCCGCGCTTACGTGGCACGTTGTGCTTTAACACGTTCAAGCCCTGCAGCACGCCCAGTTCGCGAGTCATCTTGTCGACTTCCGTTTGCATGATTTCGAGTAAATGGCGCATGCCCGGTAGTAATCTCCTC